>Ga0209062_1000136_pt1 | contig 273114 bp, 262 predicted proteins | sample Coa_R2_2_FD_187158 | JGI IMG/M metagenome (GOLD analysis project Ga0209062, IMG submission 187158) | Surface soil microbial communities from Centralia Pennsylvania, which are recovering from an underground coalmine fire - Coalmine... | ecosystem: Environmental > Terrestrial > Soil >... | reverse complement strand
TCACGATAGGGGGCGCCAATGTGGTCGGTCCCGGCACCGTCGTCGGCACCCGCGGCGTGATCTCGCTCCCCAGCAGCGGACAATTGGTCCAAACACTGTCGCTGGGGGTGGACTACAAGAACTTTGGAGAAATCGTCGCGCAGGGCTCCGACTCGTTTTCGACCCCGGTCACGTATGTTCCGGCGGTCGCAAGCTACGGAGCAGTCTGGCGCGGCGATAAGGAGCTGATCCAGCTCAATGCCACTATTACGGCCGGCCTGCGTGGCTTCGGCAGCGACCCGACCGAGTTCGACAACAAGCGCTTCAAGGCGATGGAGAACTTCATCACCTTGCGCTCGGATTTGTCATACACCTACGATCTCCCCCAGGGCGCGCAACTCTTCCTCAAGGCGCAGGGGCAGGTAGCCGATCAGCCGCTGGTGTCGAGCGAGCAGCTCAGCATGGGCGGTTTGGATACGGTGCGCGGTTATCTCGAATCCGAGACCTTGGGTGATTTCGGCGGCGCCGCAACGGTCGAGCTGCGCAGCCCGAGCTTCGGGCCCGCTTTCACGCAAACCGTGAAGGATCCTGCTAAGGGCGAGCCTGAGAAATTCAGCCCGGTCGACGACTGGAGAGTGTTCTGCTTTGCCGACATAGGGCGGGTGCAGATCTTTGATCCGCTGGCCGAGCAGCAGAGCGTGTTCGATCTGGCGAGCTTCGGCATGGGGACGAACTTCAAGATCATGAAGTATTCGAACGGAATGGTCTTGGTCGCCGTGCCGCTGATCAGCCAGCAAGTGACACTCGCCAACCAGCCGCGCGTGAGCTTTCGCCTCTGGGGTGAATTCTGATGCGAACGGGCCGTAGGAGCCGATTGCGCTCGCTCAGGCGCGGACTTCCGGCCGGCGCGCTGCTCATGCTCGCCGCCATCATCATTTTGTGGCCCGCGCCCGCGGCGGCGTGGTGGAACGACCAGTGGACCCTGCGCAAGAAGATCACCATCGACACCGGAGCCTCGGGCGCCGGCATCAACGAGCCGATCGGTACGACGCCGGTTCTGGTGCGCTTGCATCTCGGCAACTTCCGCTTCGATGCTGCCAAGGAAGACGGTGGCGATCTGCGCTTCGTCAATTCCGACGACAAGACCCCGCTCAAATTCCACATCGAGAAATTCGATTCGCTGCTGGGCGAGGCGCTCTTGTGGGTCAGCGTTCCGGACCTGAAGCCCGGAGCCAGGACGGAGATCTGGCTCTATTACGGCAACCTCAAGGCGCCGGCCGCGGCCGATGCCAAGGGCACCTACGACTCTGACACGCTGCTCATCTACCATTTCGCCGAGCGCGGGACGCCAGCCCAGGATTCATCCGCCTGGGCCAACAGCGCGCAGAGTGTCGTGCCCTCCGACGATGCCGCGATCATCGGCGGAGGCGCGCGCTTCGACGGACAGACAACGCTGATGCTTCCGGGCTCGTTCTCCCTGACTATGCCGGAAGGTGGGCCGCTGACCTGGTCCGCGTGGGTGCAGATGGCGGCGCCCCAGCCACGCGCCGTTCTCTATGCGCGCCACGAAGGTGCGAACGGCTTTGTCATCGGCCTCGATAACGGCGTTCCGTTTGTTGAGGTCGCTAATGCCGGCGCTGTGCAGCGGAGCGGCGACACGGCGCCGATCTCGGCGGCTGCCTGGCACCATCTCGCTGTGACGGCGGGTGATGGTCACATTATAATGTATGTCGACGGCGCCCCGATCGCGACGCTCGATGCGGGCTTGCCGGCGATGACGGGAGGAGCATCGGTTGGCGCCGATACGGCAGGCGCGCCGGCTGCTTCTGCTTCGGCCCCCGACGCCAGTCAGCCGACCGGCGGGGCCGGTGATGCCGCCGCCGCGCCGGCGACCGGCGCCCCCGCGACTACCGCTCCTGCGGCACAGGCTGCGGCCGGATTCACGGGCGAGCTCGACGAGCTCGAGATCTCGAAGGTCGTACGTTCCCCCGGTTACATAAAGCTGGCGGCGATCGGGCAGGGCCCGGACGAGGCGAAGCTCATCTCGTTCAGCGTCGACGAGGAGAACTCGAGGTGGTTCAGCAGCGGCTATTTCGGCGTCATTTTGCGTTCGGTCACCCCCGACGGCTGGGTCGTCATCACGCTGCTGGCCATCATGGCAATCGTCAGCTGGACAGTGATGATCGGGAAAGCCCGTTATCTGAACCGGATCGCCAAGGCCAATGCAGTGTTCCTGCGGTACTTCAGCGATCCGACCCTCGATTTCGAGGGTCTGCTGCTACTGGACGAAGGCGAGGAACGCCTGCCGGGATTGGGCGATCCAGGCCCGCTCACGTCCACAGCACGGCTCGGCATGAAGGACCGCAAGATTATCCGCAATTCATCGCTAAATCGCTTGTTTCATCGCGGCATGCAGGAGATCCGCCGCCGCTTCGGCGACGATGGCCGCCCGCGTGCACTCTCGGTGCAATCTATCCAGGCAATCCGCGCCGCGCTGGACAGCGGCTATGTGCGCGAAACCCAGCGCCTCAACCGCTTGATGGTGATGTTGACCATCGCGATCTCCGGCGGCCCGTTCCTCGGCCTGCTCGGCACCGTGGTTGGCGTCATGATCACCTTTGCGGCCATCGCCGCAACCGGTGACGTCAACATCAACGCGATCGCACCGGGAATTTCCGCCGCCCTGGTCGCGACCGTCGCGGGCCTTGGCGTCGCGATCCCGGCGCTGTTTGGCTACAACTACCTGATCACCCGCATCAAGGATACGACGAGCGAGATGCACGTCTTCATCGACGAGTTCGTCACTCGCATGGCCGAATCCTACCACGCGCTTCCAGGCGACCAGCAGAAGATCGCGGCGGAGTGAGCCATGCAGGTCCAGGCCGAAGATAAGCCGTATGACGACATCAACATCACGCCGATGCTCGACCTCGCTTACGTGCTGCTGGTGATCTTCATCATCATGACCACCGCGACCGTGCAGGGCTTGAAGGTGAACCTGCCGAAGGCGAGCGCGGCGCCGAGTCTTGCCAAGCAGACCACCAGGGCGATCACAGTCACCAACGACGGCAAGATATTCCTCGACACCATACCGGTGACGCTCGCCGAGCTCGAGCAGCGGCTGGTGCAGGCGCGGGCGGTGACGCCCGACTTTCCGGTGGTGCTGCGGGGCGACAGCCAGACCCAGTACCAGAACGTGATGGATGTCCTCGATCTTTTGGGACGCCTCAGCATCACCCAGGTTGGCCTCGCGACCAAGCCGCTGGTGAAGTGATCATGGTGAAGCGCCGCGAAGACGAAGAGGAAGCGAGCGGCCGTTTGCGATTGCGCCGCCTCCTCCTCGCGATCGGTTCAGGTGCGCTGGTGCTGGCCCTGCTGGTTGGCGGTGTGTTGATGCTCTTGAGCGGCGCCAAGGAGCCGGTGCGCAAGGTGCAGCTCACCGTCGTCAATATTCTTCCTCCCCCTCCGCCGCCCCCGCCGCCTCCAACACCGCCGCCTCCACCGCCGGAGCAGAAGGTGATGGAGGAGCCGATCAAGAAAGAGATAATTGAGGAAAAGCCGCAGGATGAGAAGCCCGAAGAGCCGCCGCCCGGACCTTTGGCTCTAGACGCCAAGGGGGAGGGGCCCGGCGACGCGTTCAACCTCGGCGGCAAGCCGGGTGGGAAGGTGCTTGGTACTGGTGGCGGCGGTGGCGGCGGCAGCCGCTGGGGCTGGTACGACAGCCAAGTGATATCGCAGGTCGAGGCGGCGCTGCGCGCGAATGAAAAGACTCGCCGCGCCGTAGTGCGCGCCGACATTTTACTTTGGGCGGACCCCTCCGGCCGTGTCACTCGCGTGAAGCTCACTTCGTCCACGGGAGATGCGGATTTGGACGCTGCCGTTCGCGATCAACTGGGTGGAATGACGCTGCATCCGTCGCCCCCGAAAGATATGCCGATGCCGTTTATCACGCGCCTGACCGAGCACAAACCAAGCTGAAACGAATCTGCCAAGGCCCAGGCGCAGTCCGACGCAAGAACGATCGACGTGAACGGCACAAGTTGAGTGTGGTGTAACGGGAGTTGGTTATGGCGTGCGACAGGACGGGGAGGAGAGAGCTGGCGCGGTTCGCCGCCGCCGCGCTGTGCGGAGTGATGCTCGCTTTTCCAGCGATGGCGCAACAGGATGGTGGCAGCTCGAACGCTGCCACCAATACGAACACCGGCGCCAGTACCAGCACGGGCGCTAACGCAAACGCCGGGACCAATACGAAGGCGAGCTCTGACGCGACCCCCGGCACGAACGCCAAGGCCGCGCGCCCCACCGTGTCTCACACAGCGCCGCCGTCTCCCAATGCGAACGTCAACCTCATCAACATATTGATGCAGCAAGGCGTGCTGACCGAAGAGCAGGGTGCGGCGCTGATCAAGCAGGCCGAGGACGAGGCTTATGTGGCGCGCCAGGCGGTGCACGACGCCGCCGCCAAGGCCGACGATGCCGACAAGACCGCAAAGGATGCGGCCGACGCGACATCCCCGCCCGGCACCAAGCACGTGGTCTATGTGCCGGAGGTGGTCAAGAAGGAGCTGCGTGACGAGATCAAAGGCGAGGTGATGACCAAGGCGCAGAAGGAAGGATGGGCCGCGCCGGGCAAGTTCCCGGATTGGGCCTCCCGCATCCATTTTTACGGCGACGTGCGCGTTCGCTCCGAGTGGGACTTCTTCCCCAAGGGCAACGATCCGCAGGCGGCGGTGAACTACAATGCCATCAACACCGGCAGTCCATACGACACATCGCTAAGTAACCCGGTTCTATGGCCGACCTACGATACCGACCAGGATCGCTACCGGGCCCGTCTACGCGCGCGCCTCGGCATGGACGCCGACCTTTCGGATGGCTTCTGGGCCGGGTTGAAGATCGGCACCGGCGACGGCAATGCGCCCGTTACCTTTAATCAAACGCTCGGAGGCTCCGGCGGCAATTTCAGCAATTATGCCATCTGGCTCGATCGTGCCTACATTAAGTATGCCCGCTGGACAGATTTCGTCGTCGACATCGGCCGTTTTGACAATCCGTTCTTTACGCCGACCGACCTGGTCTACAACAGAGATCTTGGGTTTGATGGCTTTGCCGTCCAGGCCACACCCGAGGTGAGGCCAGGCTTTGTACCGTTCGTGGTGGCCGGAGCCTTCCCGATCTACGATACCGATTTCAACGTCGGCTCGCTTCAAACGGTCAAGCTTCCGAGCCACGACAAGTGGATGTTCGGCGGCCAGATAGGCACCATTTACAACTTGGTCCCTGAGGTTGAGCAAAAGTTTGGGATCGCTTTATATGATTTCACAAATGTGCAAGGCGAGCTGTCCAGCCCTTGTGCTGTGTCGCTTACGACCGATGTGTGCGACACTGACCTAACACGCCCTTCATTCGCCCAAAGGGGCAATACCTATATGGCGTTGCGTGACATTCTACCCGAGGCCGCCAACGGTTTCGGAACGCTAGACCAGTTCCAATATTTTGGCCTTGCGAGCAAGTTCCGACCACTCGTTTTCAGCGGCCAGATTGATTTCACTCATTTCAATCCGTATCACGTCATACTCGACGGCGATTTTGTGTGGAACACAGCCTTCAACCGCGCGGACGTGGCCGCAAAGGCAGCCGCGAATCCGCTCCCCGCCGGCGCCGCTGGAGCGTCGTCGAGCAGCAACAGCCCATTTGTCGGCGGGGATCTGGGCTGGCTTGCGCGCATGACCGTGGGCAACCGAGAGCTCAAGCAACTGGGCGATTGGAACGTCCATGTCGGCTACAAGTGGCTCGAATCCGACGCGGTGATCGATGCCTTCACGGACTCCGATTTCGGCCTCGGCGGCACAAATCTGAAGGGTTATTTCTTCGGCGCCAATCTCGCGGTCAGTGCAAATGTCTGGCTGTCGGCACGCTGGATGAGCGCCAACCAAGTGGCCGGCCCGCCCTATGCGGTCGATGTCGCCCAAGTTGACCTCAATGCGAAGTTCTGATCATGCGCCGTTCAGCCATCCTCATCCTGATCGTGCTCGCGGTCGCCCTGCCGGCGGCAGCCAATGCACAGTCCGAGACCGACCGGTTGCGAGAAGCTCTCCGCAGCGCGACCGCGCAGCTGCGCTCCCTCGAAGATCAGCGTGCGACCTTGCAGGCCAAGGAGGCCGAAGCCGAACGTCAGCGTGATCTCTTGCAGAAGCAGATCGATGGGTACAAGGCACAAGTCAAGGATGCCGAGCAGGCCTATCAGAAGGCGGTCGAGGATTTCAATCGGCGCCTCGCCGACCGCGATGACGCACTGGAGAAATGGAAGGCCGCTTACGAGGATGCCGCAAACGTTGCTCGCACCAAGGATGCCGAACGGGCCAAGCTTGAGAGCGAAGCGACGGCACTCAAGATGAGCAACAAGAGCTGCGAAGCCAAGAACGTGCAGCTGGCCAAGGTCGGCGAAGAAATGCTGACCAAGCTGAACTCGACCACGCTGCTGGATTTCTTTGCGGCGCGTGAGCCTGTGGTCGGGATCAAGCGGGTCGAGCTGCAGAACATGCTGCAGGACTACCGGGACAAGATCCAGGATCAGAAGGTCAAGCCATGACGAAAAAGACCGCCATGCAAAAGAGGCGTGCAGCTTGCGGTGCGGCGGTCGCGTTGGCGGAAATCCTGACGGTCCTGTGCCATCCGGCCGCCGCACAGGCGCCGCGCACGCCGTCGTCGCCGGCCACGGTGACACCCGCACCGACCTCGCGTCCTGCCGAAGCTGTCAAGAGCAGTGAGGTGATCGCGCGACTGGGGACCAGCGACGTCACCGCCGAGGAACTGCGCGCCGTCATCGCAACCCTCGAGCCGCGCCAGCAGGCCGCCCTCGCGCACGACCCGACGCTGCTGAGCCAAGCGGTGCGGACCATTTTGGGCGACCGCCTTGTCCTGAAGGAGGCGTTGGCGAAAAAGTGGGAGCAGCAACCCTCAGTGGCTGCGCAAATTGAGCGGGCACGCGAGAACGTGATCATCGAGAGCTATCTTCGTTCGGTGACAACACCTCCCGAGGGCTACCCGACCGACGAGGAAATCAAAGCAGTATACGACGCCAACGCCACCGCTTTTCTCATTCCGCGCCGATTTGAGCTGGCGCAAATCACCGTGGCGCTGCCAAAGGGGGCGGACAAAGCCACCGATGAGAAAGCGCGCAGGAAGCTCGACGAGCTGATGCGAAAGCTCAAGCTGCCGGGGGCGAACTTCGCGGCGCTTGCCAAGGCCGAATCGGACGACAGTGAGAGCGCCGAAAAGGGTGGAGAGATCGGCTGGCTGACCGAGGCCCAGCTGCGGCCGGAGATTCGTAACCAGGTGACAGGGCTCGCCAAGGCCGCGATAACCGACCCTATTCGGCTTGACGACGGTTGGCACATTCTCAAGCTGCTCGATACGGAAGCCGCGCACGCGCGGCCCCTGGGGGAGGTCCGTGACGCGTTGGCGCAGCGCATGCGGGCAGAACGGGCGGACGCCAGCCGGCGCGCATATGTGGCTGATCTGCTTAAGCAAAGTCCGCCAATAGTCAACGAGCTAGCGCTTTCCAAGCTGCTCGCGGCACCTGCACCGGAACCGGCGCGCTGAAGCCGACCATGCCGCCTCGCATAGAGAGGGATGAAGACTGTCGCGGCTCCCCCAGCACAGAATTTCGCAAGCAATATGGATGAGCAGTCGAAAATGGAGGAGGGTTATTTTAACCGGTTTCGGCGGCCCGACTCTTATGCAGAGTTGCTGGAGCAATGCGCCGGATTTTTTCGCCGGCAGTATCGAATTTTTATCATTGCGATGTCGTGCTCAATCGGATTGGGAGCCGTTTACCTAATCACGACTCCCCCAAGATATACCGCGAGGGCGGAGCTCTTGATCGACAGCAACAAGGTGCATGTCCTGCAGCCGCATCAACAGGCCCTGGGCGATGTGCCGTTGGACAGCGATCAGGTTGAAACACAGGTCGAAGTCCTCAAATCTGAAAAGATCGCGCTCGCTGTTATCAACGACCAGAACCTGACGGAGGATCCCGAATTCCTGCGGGCGGAAAAAGGCGTATTCGGGCGCGTTCTCGGTTATCTGGGACTTGGCTCCTCGCACAAGGAATCTGCGGCGGAGCGCACGCGCGACGCAGTGCAGACATTTTTGGACCTGCGCACGGTCACCCGCATCGGTAGGACCTATGCGCTGGCATTAACGTATACCGCGTTCAGCCCGGAGCGTGCCGCGGCGGTGGTCAATGCCATCGGCGACGCTTACATCCGAGATCAGATCGAGGCGAAGTCCGAGGCGACGCGGCGCGCCAGCGACTGGCTGCAGGACAGGATCAAGGAGCTGGAAACACGCGCCGTCGCGGCGGACCGGGCCGTCCTCCAATTCAAAGAGGCCAACAACATTGTCGATGTCGGCGATGCCGCCGGCGCCGCCGGTCGTTCCAGCCGGCTCATCGCGGATCAACAGCTCGCAGAGATCAGCACGCAATTGGTGAATGCGCGAGTGGCGACTAGCGAGGCACAGGCTCGTTTGGAGCGTATCAATGAGATCATGAGCCATGATGTCGGCGACGGGACGGTTGCGGATTCTCTGAAGGATGAAGTCATCGTTCGCCTGCGGAATCAGTATCTCGACTTGGCGACACAAGAGGGCACCTGGTCTACGCGCTATGGACCGGACCATGAAGCAACAGTCAATCTTCGGAGAGAGATGCAGGAGGTCCGCCGGTCGATCAGCAATGAACTCGGCAGGATCGCGGCGAGCTACAAGAGCGATTATGAAATAGCCAAATCGCGCGAGGATGGCCTGGAGCAGAAGTTCGAAACCCTGGTCGCCATCGGCCAGACGACCAATCGGGATCGGCTTGGGCTGGATGAGCTGGAAAGCAGTGCAAAAGTCTATCACACGATTTATGGCAACTTTTTGCAACTTTACAGGGAGGCTATCCAGCAGCAGTCCTTCCCCATTACCGAGGCGCGCATGCTTAGCCCCGCCTCTCCGCCCCGCAGCAAGAGTAGTCCGCTCGGTTCCGCAGTTCTCTCAGGTGCAGCCGTCCTTGGTGCCCTTGTGGCGCTCGGCCTCGCAATACTGAGGGAAGTATCTGACGCCGCATTTCGTACGGCCCGGCAAGTCGAAGACGCGTTGCGCGCGCCGTGCTTGGCGCGGCTGCCTTCCATCGGCCCGACCGGGCCCCTTAGCGCGGAACAACACCGAAATTCGTCGGACGTCGGGCCAAGGCTCGGTCATCGGGTATCGATGGATGCGCTGGCCGTCTCGCAAGAGCATGCCGTTTCGCTCAGCGATGGCTTGTTGCGATATGTTATCGAGCAACCTGTTTCAGCATTTGCCCAAGGATTGCGTGCCGTAAAGATCGCGGCTGAGCTGTCGGGAGCTGTGAGGCAGAACAAAGTCATCGGCATCACGTCGGCGACACCCAATGAAGGAAAATCAACTATTGCATGTAATATAGCTGAGTTGATGGCGGATGCGGGCAAGCGGGTGATACTTATTGATGCGGACTTGCGTAAGCCGACCCTCGTTAAGTTCATCGCCCCAAGGCCTGATATCGGATTGTCGGATGTGCTTGAGGGGAAGGCGGACCTCGAGCGGGTCATTAGAATTGACGCGGAAACCGGTCTCTCGCTGCTTCCCTCCATACTTGATTCGGGATTGATCCACTCTGACGAAGTACTTTCATCGGCTGCCTTCAAGCGGCTCATCGAGCAGCTTCGCGGGCAATTCGATTACGTGATCATCGACCTTCCCCCGCTGGGTCCCGTTGTTGATGTTCGTGCTGCCGCTCCGTCGCTTGACACTTTCGTCTTCGTAGTTGAGTGGGGACATACTCCCATTAAGTTGGCCCAGGGCGTTCTGAACGCGGCCCCGGAGGTCAGTGACCGACTTCTCGGCATTGTGCTCAACAAAGTCGATATCAAGGCGGTGGCGCGGTACGAACACCCCTACACGAGCCTTTATGGCAACAATTCGTATTACGAGCGCTATAGGCCGGAAGCTTGAGCGTTGCCCCTGTAAACGGCCTGAGTGACCCAAAGCTTGAGTGATAGCGCCCCCCAATATTGCGGGGCCGCATTAGCGGCCCCGACCGCCGGTTTGAGCGGATCAAATCCGAAAGTCCCGGCGCTTTGCCGCGGATTGTCACCGTCATCGACGGACGTCGCGCGGCTACCTGCATGTCGAATTTATGACAGTCTTGTGACTGGATCGGCCGCTGGGGTTCAGGTGTTGGCATTGTTAAAGAGAGTGCTCTTGCGTTTGGGAAACTTCACTGGGTTGTCATGACCATCAGGTATCCTCCTTGGGTAACGATTCAGAACGGGTCGAACTTGATGAGCGGGGAAAGTCTCTACTTCGAGGAAGAGAGCTTCCGGGCGACGCGGAGGCAAAAGCAGCTTAGCCGTCGAGACATCGTAGCGAAGAATATCAAAGCAATAGGAGCGATCGTGGCATGCGCGATCGCGGACTCGCTGACTAGGCCGGCTCGGGCTCGGACTCCCTGTTTCTTGAAGGGGACAAAAATCCTCACAGCGAGCGGTGAGCGGCCCGTAGAAAGTCTTCAGGTGGGAGACCTCGTATCAACCGTATTCGGTCGGGAACGACCGATCGAATGGATAACACGATACCGGAGCGGCAGCCGAGGGCGGAGCCCCTGGGCGCGTGCTGACGGCCCAGTTTGTATTCAAAGGTCGGCCCTTGCTGACAATATTCCACACGCCGACCTCTATGTGACGGCTGGGCACGCAGTTCTCGTTGACGGGCTCCTAGTCCCGGCTGGCAGCTTGATCAATGGGATCACGATCTTCAATTGCGGCGCAGAAGGGTCCGATGACCTGGAGTTCTTCCAGGTCAAGCTGGTGACGCACGACGTGATCTACGCCGAAGGAGCTCCCTGCGAGACCATGCTCCGCATCGGTAAGTCCGACGAGGCTTTTGAGGCGTATAGTCGTAGACACGAACAGAGGCGCGACAATCACTGTGCGCCGATTGTCTGCAATGGGATGCGAGCAGAGCTCAGGTCGCGGGCGCGCAGCGCGCTATCGCCTTGGCTGGGGCCGCAAAAGCTCGATATCGTTCGCGAGCGTTTGGAGCTGCGCGCGCTCCACGTGCAATCTGTCGCAAAAGTGAACGCAGCAGTGACGCTTGGCGCTCGTGAGTTGGAGCTTCGTGCTAGCTGATGGATCAGAGGTCCCGAATGGGAAACCACCCGTTCCTTGCCATCTCAATTTTGCTGGTATCAGGTTTATTCATGTCTGCGGGGCCCGCGGGTGCGAGCACTGTTTTCGATTTTTCCTACAAGGCGCTTGATGGGTCGTTCTCCGGCGAAGGGGAGTTCATCGCTGCCGGAAAATCTCCCACCTTTCAAGTTATAGATGTAAAGGGCACTGCCCTTAATGGAAGTGTGGGAAGCAAAATCGATGGCATATCCACTTTTGCTTCCGCCGATAATTTGTTGACGTTTCCGAAACAGCCGTACACGGATTTTTTTGGAATATCGTTTCACACCGTGAGCGACGGTGATTTTAACATTTATTTCAACAATGTGGAATTCTTTGGTTATGGCGTTATCCGGCAGTCGATTGATCCAACCGGGATGGGCCCAGGCACAGCGGTAGCTCTGACCATCGCGGCAACCCCGGTTCCCGATACATTATCGCTGCTGCTGAGCTCGCTTGTTGCGATGTTTTCCTTGGCGCGGTTGGGAGGGCGGAGAATAATCGGCGTATAAGATGGCTGGCTGTCGGTTCATTGCGTCCGACGCGGCGAGCTGCCTATTTGTTTGCTCGTTCGTCGCGGTCGGAAGATGCTGACAATTATCTGATTGTTGCAGAGCGTTAAAGTATTATTTGGACCTTGTAAGCGGCGCTGATACGTTTATAAACAGTCGGATTGAAGCCGAGCGGTTGAGTGATAGGCATAAAGGGTCGACCGATCCGTGTAAGTTGGGGGAGGGGGCCCGCTGTAATATGCGCGTGCGGCTGTTGGTGGTCGCGGTCTTGGTTCTACTCAGCGGCTGCGCAGGGTTTACGCCGGAGGACGCGCCAAACTCTGTCTCTGTGTACAGCAACGCTGCAGTGACCGCACCGGCGTCGGAGCCGGTGCCCTACGCGTTGGTGCCGATTAATGCAGAGGTTCTTCGCGCCGCCAACACCTTAACTGATGATCCCGGCGGTGCTTTTGCAAACATTCGTGGTGGGCGATATCGCGAGGCACCGATTGCGGTCGGGGATATCGTCGCCGTAACCATTTTTGAAGCACAATCGGGCGGCCTTTTCATACCGCGGGAGGCCGCAGCGCGTTCGGGTAACTTCGTGGATCTCCCACACCAGCAGGTGGACGAGTCCGGCAATATCACCGTGCCGTACGCCGGTGCAATCAAAGTGGCAGGACTGTCCGCACGTGCGGTCTCTGACGTCATTCGCGAACGAATAAAGGATCGAGCCATCGACCCGCAGGCAGTGGTTTCGGTTGTGGATCAGCGCGGTGGGCAGGTGAGTGTGCTTGGAGAAGTCAACGCCGCGCTTCGGTTCGGCGTAGATCCTGGCGGAATCCACCTACTCGGGGCCATTGCCCGTGCCGGCGGCCCGAAGTACCCGACTTACGAGACGCAAGTGATGCTCAAGCGCGCGGGGCACATCTACAGAGAGACGATGAGCGCCATAATACATCGTCCGAGTGATGACGTGCTGCTTGCTCCTGGCGATGTGGTCTACTTGGCACGAGAGCCACGCTTTTTCCTTGTGCTGGGATCTACTCCGTCACCCGGAGCGATCGGGGGGACGAATGACCGCCGATTCACCTTCGAAGATGAGGAAATGACTTTGGCCGAAGCATTGGCTAAGGCCGGCGGTCTTGATGGGACTCGTGCCGATTCCAAGTCACTCTTTGTGCTGCGATTCGAGCCTAAATCTTTGCTTGAAAGATCGGCCATCTCGGTTGACGGTTTTTCAAGTGAAACGGTCCCAACAGCTTATCAATTCGATATGAGCAAGATGGATGGAGTGTTCTTCGCCAACGGTTTCAAGATCCGCAACCGGGATGTGATCGTCGTCGCCGAGTCGCCGTCCACAGAAATTATTAAATTCATGGCCACGTTGAACTCCGTGACCGCCAACACGAGCAATATCGCGACCACAGTGTCGAGCATCAATTCGACCTTGCCGTGAGCGGGCATGCGCGATTCGCAACGCAAGGATCGGCGGACCGATCGAGCGTGCTGAGGCGTGGCAGATTTGTGCGTCGGCAAAGGCTTGCTAGGGCGCGAGGGTAGAATGTCGGTTAGTCAAGGCTGGGGGGAATCCGATTCAACGTCTGCAAGGAGACTCGGGTCTGGAACTTGTTATCGGGGGGTGCGCTTGCGCCGCCCGGGGCCCTCCATCAGGAAATATTTGAGCACGAAGTTGCCGTCACGGGCCTGCAACGGCGCGCCACATCGGACGCAGACGATGTCCTGTTCCACCGAGGCAGGTGGCGCTTCCACCCGGACGACCTTGTAGCCGGCCTTGCACTGCGGGCACTCAAAGCGCGTCACGTCGGCCATGCGGCCATCTTAGCCGGCTTTATGACAGTAATAGGACAGGGCCGCACGTATCAAATCGGTGAGGTGCATCTATCCGCAGTGGGCGCTGCAGCCGATGCCGGAAGATGCTTTGCTGGCCAGCCCGTGGCCAATATCGCGGGCCATCGAGCTTCGCAGCGAGCCTGCATCTAGTCCCCGATCGCGTCAGAACATCAGAACACGACCACGCTGCGGATGCTCTTGCCGGCGCGCATCAGGTCGAATGCCCCGTTGATCTCATTAAGCGGCATCGTGTGCGTGATCATCGGATCGATCTCGATCTTGCCTTCCATGTACCAGTCCACGATCTTGGGCACGTCCGTGCGTCCTCGCGCACCCCCGAAGGCGGTGCCGCGCCAGACCCGCCCGGTAACGAGCTGGAACGGCCGGGTGGCAATCTCCTGTCCGGCGCCCGCAACCCCGATGATGATGCTCTCGCCCCAGCCGCGGTGGCAGGCTTCCAGCGCTTGGCGCATCACCGTCACGTTGCCGGTGCAATCGAATGTATAGTCGGCGCCGCCGATCTGGTCGGCACCGCGTTTGGTCATGTCGACCAGATAGGGGACGAGCTCGCCACCGATCTCCTGCGGGTTGACGAAATGGGTCATCCCGAAGCGTTCGCCCCACGCCTTGCGCTCCGGATTGATGTCGACCCCGATGATCATGTCGGCGGCGGCGAGCCGAAGCCCCTGGATGACATTGAGGCCGATGCCGCCAAGGCCGAACACGATGCTGGTGGCGCCAGCTTCAACTTTGGCTGTGTTGAGGACGGCGCCGATCCCGGTCGTCACCCCGCAGCCGATGTAGCAGACCTTGTCAAACGGTGCGTCGGGGCGGATTTTCGCGACCGCAATCTCGGGTAACACCGTGAAATTGGCGAATGTCGAGCATCCCATATAATGATGCAGGGGCTTGCCATGCAGCGAGAAGCGCGAGGTGCCGTCCGGCATCAGGCCCTTGCCCTGGGTGGCGCGGATCGCGGTGCATAGGTTCGTCTTACGCGACAAGCACGACGGGCATTGCCGGCATTCGGGCGTGTAGAGCGGAATGACGTGGTCGCCGGCTTTGACGGAAGTCACGCCCGCGCCGACCTCGACCACGATGCCGGCGCCTTCGTGACCGAGGATTGCTGGAAACAATCCTTCGGGATCGGCGCCCGACAGCGTGTACTCGTCGGTATGGCAGATGCCGGTCGCCTTGATTTCGATCATCACCTCGCCGGCCTTGGGGCCGTCGAGTTGCACGGTCTCGATCTGAAGCGGCTTGCCCGCTTGAAACGCCACCGCCGCCCGCACATCCATTTCCGTTCTCCGTGTTTGCGCAAGCCGTCAGCCTGCTCAGCGCGCCGATGCTGCGGCGCCGCCGGGTATGATAAAGTGTGCTGCGAACACAATAGTCGAAGAAGCGTTGGCGGAAACCTCGAAAAGCAGGCGCTTCAGTCTGGCAACGCCATTCAGGGAGGGGATCATGAGCTCGTTGTCATTGCGACCGCACGGGCTGACCGTGCCGAGACGAGCCTTTCTGGCGATCGGCACCATCCTGGTTGCACTTTCGTTTGTTCTTCCGGCGCAATCCCAGGCTGTCGGGCCTGGAACCTGGACCCTGAAGGCGCCGATGCCGGCGCCGCGCGGCGAGGTCGCGGCAGTGGTCTTAAACAACAAGCTCTATGCGATCGGCGGCAATGTGGGCGGGAATGCCGTGCCGCGCAACGAGGTCTATGACCCGGCGACCGACAGCTGGCGCACGCTCGCGCCGATGCCATTCGCGCGCGATCACCTTGGCCTGGCTCTGGTGAATGGCAAGATCTACACGTTCGGCGGCTTTGTAAAGACGGTGCATGAGGGCGCGGGCACGGACGTGTTTGAGTACCATCCGGCAGCCGACACTTGGCGGGCGCGTGCGCCGCTCAAGACGCCGCTCGGCTCGGTCGGGGTTGCGGCTGTCGACAACAAGATTCATGTTTTCGGCGGCCGCGGGCTCGACAAGGTGACCACGACCACGCACCTGGTCTACGATCCCGCAGCCGACAAGTGGACAGATGCGGCGCCGCTCTCCAAAGGGCGCGACCACATGGCGGTAGTGGCGGTGGAGGGGAAGATCCACGTCATCGGCGGCCGCTTCGCCAATCCGGTCGATCGCACCGACATGCATGAAGTCTATGATCCCGCAACCGACACCTGGAGCACCGCGGCGCCGCTCAAGACCCCGCGCAGCGCAGTTGCGGCGGCTCTCTATCACGGCATGATCGTTGTCGACGGCGGGGAATGGCCGCCGGAGAAGCGCACCTTTCGCGAGAACGAAGGTTATGACCTCAAGACCGGCAGCTGGGTCTCGCTCGCCCCGATGCCGATGACCGGCAGCCATGGTTTCGGCGCCGGTGTCATCGGAGGAAACCTCTATTTCGTTGGCGGCTCGACTTTGCCCGGCGGCGCCGGCATCACCGACAGGTTGCTCATGTTCACGCTGCCATAGCCGATCGCCATGACGCCGGTGGGAAAGGCGGACGCGTCGCCCACCCGCACGGTCGGCCAAACCACGCTCACGTTGTGGGCGAGCTCGATGTCTGCTTGGGCAGCACGATCTGGGTCTGCGTCACAATAGCGGCGAGCTTGCCATCGCCGCGGGTGATGTTGGTCTGCAGCACGATTGTGGTGCGGCCGCTGTGCAAAGGCGTGCAGACCGCGTGCGCAGTATCGCCCTTGGGAATGGGGGCGAAGAAATTGGTCTTGCTCTCGATGGTAGCGGTGCTCTGATCGTCGTTCAGCGCCGCGCTCGCCGTCATTCCGCCCAAGGTGTCGCCCCAAGCCATTACTGCGCCGCCATGCATCACGCCGCGGCGATTGCACAGGTCCTCTCGGACGATGACCTGCGACTCGGTACGCTCGGCCGTCCAACTGATGATCTTGATCCCCAGCAACCGGGTGAATGGGGACGGTTCCCTCTGCGTCATTTACCCCTCTTCGCTGCTACCTCACCCACGGCGAGGGGCTATAGCACGCTTGGGAATCGTGCGTCAGGCGAGTCAAAAGGGAGCGAGAGGATTCCAGGAAGAACGGCGGCGGCTCTTCCAAATCGGTGGCCAATCTGTATGCTGCACCTCGCGCCATTCGTTTCCGGACGGCACTCAGCGCTCGTAGCTCAGCTGGATAGAGCACCAGACTTCGAATCTGGGGGTCGGGAGTTCGAATCTCTCCGAGCGCGCCACTCTACATCTTGCGCCAGATCACGCAGCGGCAGCCTGGGCTTAGCCGAAGGCGCGCCAATGTTCGCTCGCAGGCGCGGTCATTCGCCCTCGTTTGACGTCGCGCGCAAATCTGGCTATAATCTGGCCAGAATGGCTTTCGAGATCGTTCTTGCTCCCGAAGCTGTCGAAGACCTCGGGAGGCTCACGGCAAATGTTCGGGCGACCGTCCGGACTGCGCTCGAAACGCACCTGAGGCACGACCCTGAAAAGATGAGCCGCAGTCGCATCAAGCGACTGCGGGGATTGCTCCGCCCACAGTATCGGCTGCGGGTGGACGAAGTCCGCATTTTCTACGATGTATCCGGCACGACCGTCCAGGTTCTGGCAATCGTGCGCAAAGCGGAGGCCGAGTCATGGCTCGCACAATTCGGAAATCCGGAGTGAAGGAAGTCCCTCTTTCGGAGATCAAGGATGATCTGTCTCGATTTCTTCGAGAGGCAGAGACACAGGAGATCGTCATCACACGTCATGGCAAGCCCGCGGGCGTGCTGATCGGATTCGAATCTGAAGAAGACTGGTTCGAATACCGTCTCGAACATGACCCACGGTTCCTGCGCCGTATCGAACAGGCGCGAAACAGCCTGCGCGCGGGACGTGGGACCAAGCTCGAGGACATCGAAAGCGAATAGCGGCATTAGTGACTGCTGTCGAGGCGTACGCGCAAGAATAGGCAACGGGTCGGCTAGGATAGCGTCGACCTGCGCACGCCATCATAGCGCCACGGCGAACGCGTAGTGCCCATCTTCATCGACCGCGGCGCGCCATTTCGGCCTGGGTCCATTCCGGACACATGGGTTACGGTTTATTCCGAGCAGCTTCGCTTTCACATTGTCAGGGCCGTTTCACTGGTCGCTCGCCCATGGCCTATCGCCGGTTTGCACCCAGGCGCTGGGCCGCTGCACCATAGCGCCACGGCGAATGAATAGTGCCCATCTTCGTCGGCCGTGGCGCGCCATTTTCAGCATTCAGAATCAAACTACGAATATCAGCCAACTCGTTCACCGCCTCAGTTCGTTGACCCGAGTTCCGTTTCAATGGCTTGGCAAGGGGTGGAAGCCGGCTTTCACGGTGCGTGAGGTCCTCGCTAACGGTGTTTGTCGGCGGGCGTGGTGCGTGTCTCCGAGAGCTCGGTTACTTTGGTGAAGCCTGGACCGCGATCGAAACCGTCGTGACCGGCCGCCCGCGATGAAGACGGATTTGCCGTTGGCATCGCAGCCTGTGACGACGCGTCGGATCGGTCTCATCGAGCTTCCCCTTGTCCGTACAAGCTTAGTACGCATGCCTTCAATTTCCCGGCGACGCGGCCGCGCGGGCAGACCTGGACGACGCTCGCGGGCTTGCGCGGCACTCACACCAATACGTTCCGACGGCATTATCGGCATCGGGGCGGCAAGGCGCGCGTGCAAATCTGCGGGCACCGGACATCTCTCGTGTGATGATCCGTGGTCCTTGAACCAAGCCACATGTAGATTGGCATGACCTGTTGATTCGTCCAGGACTCGGCAGGGCGATCGATATGCGCACTCCATCGTGGATTTTTGTGACTGCGGCGGTGATCGTCGCCTTCCCCTTCGGTTGGAGGCTCGGTCTCGTTCTAGCCTCGTTGATCGCAGGCCGCGATTTCGGCCAGCTGCCGGTTCTGACCGTGATCATCGGCCTCGCAGCCTCCATCGCATTCGCCGTGGCCCCGATCCTCACACCCGGCATCCGACTAACGATCATGCTGCTTGGAACCGCTATATTCGTGTTGGCCGCATACGCTTTTTAATCAATGCAATCCTCCGCAACGCGTCGGCGGGACCGCTCCATCATAGCGCAAGGCGGCGCTCTTCCTCCCAAAGGCAGCGCGAAATGCAATATTCCATACCGCAGAGCGCATTCCGACTCCGTGAAATCGAAATGCGCTTGGGCGGTTGCTCGGCGCGAGCCTCTGGGCGCGCGCTTCGCATTCAGGCGGCCTTGATCTCGATCTTCTTCGCAGCCTTTTGCGCCGCCGGCGTCTTTGCCAGCGTCACCGTCAGCACACCATTCTTGAAGTTGGCGTCGACCTTCTCCGGATCGATTCCGTCCGGCACATGAAAGGAGCGCTCAAAAGAGCCGTGCTGGCGTTCGCGCAGGTAATAATCCTTCCGCTTCTCTTCCTTTTCCTCATGCTTCTCGCCTCTGATGGTCAAAACGTCGTTGGCGAGCTTTACCTCGATATCCTTTTCCGTCATGCCCGGCAGGTCTGCCTTGATCTCGAAGGCCTTATCGGTCTCGGTGACGTCGACGGCCAATCCATTGCTCCCATTGCCAAAGGAGGGGAAGCGCCCCCAGAACGGCTCGATCGAGCGGCGGAATGGCGTGGTCCAGAAACTCTGACCGAAGTCGTCAAAGATGCGATCGATCTCGTGGCGCAGGCTTTCGAAAGCACCCGACGCCGGGCCGGTGGAGGTTCCGGATTTCACCGGAACTTTGCTAGGTGTCTCAGCCATTTCAGGATCCTCCAGTAAACTGACGCGGTCCCCTCAGTTTAATCCAGCCGGCTTTGACCTATATTGATCCAGGTCAATATCAAGGGTCAGCGTCGGCCGGCCGCGCCGGTGGCCCGCAAATTGCGATGGGTGGACGTCATGACCGCAATATTGAAGGTGCGGGACGCAGACGTATTCCTGGTAGTCGACGTGCAGAATGACTTCTGCCCCGGCGGTCGGCTTGCAGTCCCGCGGGGGGTCGAGGTGGTGCCGCTTATCAATGGCTTGTCGCGGCATTTTGCGCACATCATCCTCACGCAGGACTGGCATCCAGCCGACCACCTCTCGTTTGCCTCCCAGCACCCAGGTCGCAAGCCTTACGAGAGCATCGTGGTTGATTACGGGGAGCAGACCCTTTGGCCCGATCACTGCGTGCAGGGAACAGCCGGCGCCGAGCTGCACAGCGGGCTGCAGCTCCCCTCTGCGGAGCTCGTCCTGCGCAAGGGCTACAATCGCGGCATCGACTCCTATTCTGCCTTTTACGAGAACGACCGGGCGACCCATACGGGGCTCGCCGGCTATCTGCGCGAGCGCGGCTTTGCCCGCGTTTTCCTGGCTGGGCTCGCGCTCGACTATTGTGTCCGCTTTTCCGCGGAAGATGCACGACGTGAGGGCTTCGAGGTCTTTGTGATCGAGGAGGCTTGCCGGGGCATCGATCTCAACGGCTCGGTCGCCACGGCTCGCGCGAGCTTTATGGCGAACGGGGTAAGCTGCGTTCGCGCGGACGCTATTACGCCGACCTCGCAGGTCAGGTGAGGGCGTGTGAAGAGATGCCCGCCTCCGCTCACGCCGGTGGAAGCGGGGGTCCGGTTCTTGCGACAAAGTACTAGGTCCCTGCTTCCGCGCGCTTCCGCGGGGACGAGCGGGAAATTGCAGCCGCGATTTGTTCACAAACTCTGAGGTGGACCGCTGCTTCGATCTGCCAATTTGGCAAAGCAACCGTGGCTACGCTAAATTGTCCCGCCAAGAGCGGTTAAAATTGGAAACGAGCAGTGCCCGTCAGTGATGCGCGGTCCGTGGCCGCGATACACCGGAAGCTCCGCGCCCTTGCCGCCATCCTCGCTGATCCGGCGACGACGGAGAACGAGCGGGCCAATGCGCGCGCGCTCAAGCAGCGGCTGCTGCGGCAGCTGCCCCAGAATGCTCGCGCCGGCGGCACTTGGTCGGGCCTCATGTTTCGACTGGGTCGCGGGGTCCGGCAAGTGCAGGAGCTCAAAAACGCGACCGACCCGCCGGCCGCAAAGGGCGACTGGACGGATCATGCCTATCGGCTCGGTAAATTGCTACGCAAGGGGCTCAAGACGAAGAAGCCCTGAGCTTGCGGATCGCCACGCAGAGTAGGCGGAGCGCGGTCCATGGGCGGGCGCAGCTTCCTGGTCCGACCAGGACCTATGATGCGAGACCGCCGTCAGCGGCTCCGTCACTGTGACAAGACCGGCATACAGAATTGGCGGATTGAGCACGAACTGCCTCAGCGCCGCACCGACTCTCGAGACGGTCACCATTGTGTGTCGAGCCTCCAGCGCATCTGGATCCGCTAACGCAGGGGATGAGTGCTCGGCCGCTCCCGGAGGCACGGAGGGGTCTAGGCGCGGGTAAGCCGCCGCTCGCAGCACCCGCTTGACACGCAGAATCTGCATTCTTGGCGGCCGATTCCGCTGAATCACGCTGGATTCCGCTGGAAATCAGGTGTGAGTCGGTGCTTGTTGTTTCTTGCACGCCGAGATTCGACTCGCTTTAATCTCCGCGTGATTCGAGAAAGGTCACCAGCATGAAGCAAATGTCTAAATCCGAACTTATTCAAGCGATCGCCGACCAACATTCCGGGACCGTGTCCCGAAAGGATGTGAAGGGCGTGATCGAGTCGCTTGCGACCGTCGGCCACAAGGAGCTCAAGAAATCGGGAACCTTCGTGCTGCCAGGTTTTGCCAAATTTGTCGTGATCAAGAAGCCCGCCACCAAGGCGCGCAAGGGGATCAACCCGTTCACGAAAGAGCCGACCATCTTCAAGGCCAAGCCGGCCAGGAAGTTGATCAAGGCGCGCCCGGTCAAGGCCATCAAGGACGCAGTCTAAGGCCATCGCCGCACGGACGAACCTGGCGGAGCTTTGAAGCCTCCGCCAGGTGGCCGACCGCAAGGGCCCGGTTCCGGCCGCATTATCGCGTCCGCCGAGCCGATTTTCGTGATCGATTTTTCACGACGGGGCATTTCCTCTCCGGCACCAGGTACGACGGCGGCGCGATCGCGGCCGGCGGGCGCGACTTCTTTTCTCGCCCGAAATCGTCTGCTCCATCGCGGCCGACATCGGGCAGGCGATCCGATGGTCATGCTTTGCGTCTCCAGCGCGCGGCAGATCGTCTCCCGCGATTTTTTGCTCCTTGGACGAGTAGCTGATGAAGATCGGTACGTTCACCGCGTCTCCGGTCGGGCTCAACCAAGTAGCAACCATCGCGGCAGCCACCGGATCGGCCAATCAACAAATCCCGGGGCGACCCGACGACAAGCATTGGACCCCGGGTTTGGTTGAAACGGCGCGCTATGGCTTGATCCTTTGGGGCGGGCAAGCCCGGCAGGCAACCTGCCGGAAGAGCCGGAAGGCGCCCTAACGCCGCATCCCGGAGCCCAATCTGGCCGTGTCCTGTACGCCGGAAAAATGCTAAAGGCAGCGCAAATCGAACAGGGATCGAGCGCTTAGCAAAAGATCAGCCGTGGCCATGGTCCCTGAACCGTCCCCGCCGAAACCGCTGTCCTCCGGCCAGCCGGACATGCCTTTCGTTGCCGCCGTCGGCGCGCCGCTGTCGCGCCGGCTGGGGCAATTCGTGCTCATTTCCGCGTTGTTGGCGATCGGAACGTGGATCGTTTGGGACTTTCTGCCGGCGCTGCTCTGGGCGGTGGTGGTGGCGATCGCCATTTGGCCGTGGTTCGAGCGAAGCCGCTTACGACGTTGGAGCCGGACTGCTGCGGCTGCGGAGACCACGATCCTGATCATTCTGGTCCTGATCGTGCCGCTCATCGTTCTCGGCGTCGAGATCGGACGCGAGGCGGTGGCGACCGTCCAGTGGATCCGGGAGGCGGAGCGGCAAGGCATCCCGACGCCGGAATGGCTGGCGCAGCTTCCCGTCGCGGGGAGCTACATATCCGATTGGTGGTCCAGCAACCTCGGCGATCCGACCGCAGCGGCGAATTTTCTTGGCCGCATCGACCGCACCTGGCTCATCGAATGGACCCGTATCCTGGGTGTCCAGCTCGTCCATCGGCTGACGATCCTGGTCTTCACGTTTCTCACGCTGTTCTTCCTGTTCCGCGACGGCGATACTCTGATGCGGCAGACTTCGGTCGTCGTAGACCGCTTTTTTGGAGCGACCGGGACCAGGCTCGGCCCGCAAGTGCTCACCGCCGTGCGCGCAACGCTCAATGGCCTGGTGCTAGTCGGGTTCGGGGAAGGTCTCCTGCTCGGAGGCGTTTACGCGATCGTCGGGCTGCCGCGCGCTGTCCTGCTCGGCGCGGTTACTGGTGTGCTCGCCACGGTGCCGTTCGGCGCACCCATCGTCTTTTGCCTGGGGGCGCTGTTCCTGTTCAGCCAATCGCAGACCGGAGCTGCGATTACGGTGCTGGTTTCGGGTACGCTCGTCGTATTCGTGGCCGACCATTTTCTGCGACCGATCCTGATTGGCGGCGCGGCCAGGTTGCCGTTCCTTTGGGTCCTGCTCGGTATATTCGGCGGCATCGAATCGTTCGGGCTGCTCGGTCTGTTTCTCGGTCCCACCATAATGGCTGTGCTGCTTGCACTGTGGCGCGAATGGGCGAAGGCGGAATCCTCAAAGCTTGAAGGAATCGTATGAAGCTCGGCCCCCTGCCGACTACAAGTGTGGGCAGCCTGCCACGGCCGGTGTGGCTGGCGGCGACCGAGCGCAGCCGTGTCACCTTTCGCCTGCGTGGCGAGACGCTCACGGAGGCCCAAGATGATGCCACCCTGCTGGCGCTGCGTGAGCAGGAGCGCATCGGGCTCGACATCCTGACGGACGGCGAGCTGCGCCGCGAAAGCTTCGTCTACCACGCCGCGAGGACGTGGGATGGTGTCGACCTCATCAATCAAGGTGAGAAGAAGACCTATCGCAATCGTGTGAGTCCGCATACGGTTCCGCGCATCACCGGAAAGGTGGTGCGGCGTGCGGCTGCTTGCGTGAGCGAAGTACGTTTCGCCAAGTCGCACACACGGCACCCGGTGAAGGTGGCGGTCGCCGGCCCGATGACGGTGATCGACTCTACACTTAACGAGTCCTATTCCGATGAAGCCGAGCTCGCGATGGACATCGCGGCGGCCATCAATGCCGAGTTGCTCGATCTGCAGATGGCCGGATGTGACGTGCTGCAAATCGACGAACCGGCAATGACGCGCTACCACGACAAGGTCTTTGCCTACGGGGCCAAAGCGCTCGACCGCTGTGTCGAAGGCGTACGCGTGCCCACTTTCGTGCATCTGTGCTTTGGTTATCCGGGCGGCCTTTCACTGCAGCACCAGTTCACCTACCCGGATTTGCTTGCGGCGCTGCTCGAGACCCGCATCGGCGGCATGACGGTGGAGTTCGCGCGCAGCGACTTTGACCCCGCCGTGCTCAAGGTCTGCCGTGATCGCCTCGTGATGTTCGGCTGCATTGACCCGGGCAATACGCCGGCGCCAAGCACGGACGCAGTCAAGCAGCGGGTGCGGCAGGCTCTCCGATATCTCGATCCGAGCCGCTTGTTGCTTGCGCCGGACTGCGGACTGATGACGATCAGTCGCTCATTGGCTCATGAGAAATTGCGCGTCATGGTGGAGGCGGCGCGGCAATTGCGTCAGGAGCTGTAACACGCGAAGCGCGCCCGACCTGCCGGTGCTGGCCCACATCCAAGCGAAAATCGGTCATACAAAAGCGCAGGCTGATCCTCGATCGATCTTCGGAAGTGTTCTGAAAGAAGCCACCGACTCAAAACGCCACATGCGTCGACATAACGCGCGACAGGCATGATCTATGTTTCGCCTGCTAAATCAACCGATTGAGCTTGTACTCGTGAGAGTGCGGCGTTTTAGCAGGCCACCCATGCATGATACCTGTCACGGGCTCGCCAAGGTTCAGCGGCTAGCTGTGAGCAGCAACAGAGGAAAGCGATCATGGGCATCATCATGATCAACTGCCCGGCCACCGGTCGCAGCGTATCCACCGGTATCGAAGTGTGGGCCACCGATCAGCTTCCGATTGTGACCGCTTCGACGATGTGCCCCGCCTGCGGCCGCGTGCATCACTGGACGAAAATGGAGGCTTGGCTCGCCAGTGGCGGAGAAGAGTATCGCCGCGAAGAGCCGCACAAGCCTGCGGCGGGCTGAGCAGGTGTCAACGATAGGGCGGGATCGCAGAGTTGGCTATCCCGCCCAATTTGTTGACCGCGGCTTGCTGGTGATCGCCGTGAGCGTAAGTCACGACCGCGGTTGCGGTACGATACGGATATAAGGCTTCGGCGCCTTCCAGCCGTTCGGATAGGTTTTCTTTGCGTCCTCGTCACTCACCGATCCGGAGATGATCACGTCCTCGCCTTGCTTCCAGTTCACCGGCGTCGCAACCTTGTGTTTTGCGGTCAGCTGCAGCGAGTCGATGACACGCAGCACCTCGTCAAAGTTGCGGCCGGTCGTCATCGGATAGACCAGGATGAGCTTGATCTTCTTGTCCGGGCCGATGACAAAAACGTTGCGCACCGTCTGGTTATCCGCGGCGGTGCGCTTGGCCGGGTCGCCCGAGGTCGCGGCAGGAAGCATGCCGTAGAGCTTCGACACGTTGAAATCCGTATCGCCGATCATCGGATAGTTCGGCGCGAAGCCCTGCGTGTCCTTGATGTCAGTCGCCCACTTGGTGTGGTTGTCCACCGGATCGACCGAGAGACCGATGATCTTCACTCCGCGCTTGTCGAACTCGGGCTTGATCTTCGCCATGTAACCCAGTTCGGTGGTGCAGATGGGCGTGAAGTCTTTGGGATGCGAGAACAAGACGGCCCACGAATTTCCGATCCAATCGTGAAAGTGGATCTTGCCTTCGGTGGTCTGGGCCTCGAAGTCAGGGGCAGTATCACCGATCGATAGCGCCATGGCTCTCCTCCATTCCTTTGAGGGTATTTAACACATTGAATTCGCTGTTTATATAGGCGCTTGCCGCCGCCGCAACAGGTATCGCGGCGACACAGCACGGCGAAGACGGGCACGGCGCTTAAGTCGAGGGGCGTCGAGGGGCGGTCAGCTGCCAATTTGTCGGAAATCCAATTTGAGAGAAATACTGTCCGGCAAAGATCGGACTCCCGGCGTTCGCGTGCGCAAGGCAAACCGCGAAGACACAATGCCTTATCGGTCGGCATGGCTTATCAGTCCGCGCGATGGCCTACGGATATCATTCTGCTGCCGCAACTTCGCCATCACGGCGCCCCGGCACAGCCTTGCTCGGAGGCCAATGTTCCGGCTCGAAGGTTCGCGTTTCGGTAGGCCCGGCCGGGCCCATTTGAACCAAACTGCGTCTTCCTTCGTCCAAGGGAGAAGGGGCGTTGGCCCCAAACACGTCAACACCTGCTGGGGCAGGTGGAAGAACAGTCCCCGATGGGCGGGCGAGCCCGGGAAGGGACGAGAGATTGGAACAGTCATGAGCCGCAAACATGGGAGCCGCGAGTACGGCATCGGGAAGGGTCGTCCTCGGGCAGAACTGTCGACCCTGCTGGCACTGGTCGCGCGCTCGGCCATCGTGACGGTGGGCACGCAACCGCATGCTCTGTGGTCGGACTGGGAGGAGCAGCGGAAGTCGGCCGATGTTGACGCGCTTGTGCTTGCCTGGATCGTCGGACATGTTCAGGGTCCGCTGCATCGAGGCCGTCTCAACTGATCTGCCCCGATTTCTTCGAGCTTGACCGTTTATCCGGAACCCGGCCGGCCGAATGTCGGGTCGATCCAGCTTTCCGGCATCGCCGCGCGATGTGGACGCCCATTCGGGCTCGCGACTGGGCTCGATTGACTTTTCCGCGGTAACGCCGCACATCCATAGGGCCGGCCTGGATTGGGGGCCCTTTCGGGCATGTTCAAGCGAATCTTGATCGCCAATCGCGGCGAGATTGCCTGTCGGATCATCAAGACCGCGCGGCGGATGGGCATCGAAACGGTTGCGGTATATTCCGAGCCGGACCGCGACGCGTTGCACGTGGAAATGGCCGATCAGGCGGTCCCGATCGGTCCGGCACCCTCCGCTGACAGCTATCTCTCCATAGAGAAAATCGTTGCGGCTTGCCGCGCGACCAGCGCCGAGGCCGTGCATCCGGGTTATGGGTTTCTGTCGGAGCGCGAGGGCTTCGCCAAGGCCCTCACTGAGGCCGGCATCGTGTTCGTCGGCCCCAACGCCGGTGCGATCGCCGCCATGGGGGACAAGATCGCCGCCAAGAAGGCGGCCGCACGCGCGAAGGTCTCCACCGTTCCGGGCCACCTCGGCGTCATCGCCGATGAGAAGCAGGCGCTCCAGATCGCCGAAGACATCGGTTATCCGGTGATGATCAAGGCTTCCGCCGGCGGTGGCGGCAAGGGAATGCGCATTGCCCACGGACCCGCCGAGGTGGTGGAGGGGTTTGTCCGCGCTCGCTCGGAGGCCAAGTCATCATTCGGGGACGACCGGGTCTTTATTGAGAAATTCATCACCGATCCGCGACACATCGAGATCCAGGTGCTCGGCGACAAGCACGGCAATGTCGTCTATCTCGGAGAGCGCGAATGCTCGATCCAGCGGCGCAATCAGAAAGTGGTGGAGGAGGCGCCGAGCCCGCTGCTCGATGCCGCGACCCGTGCGGCCATGGGCGAGCAGGCGGTCGCTCTCGCCAAGGCGGTGGGCTACGATTCCGCCGGTACCGTCGAGTTTGTCGCCGGACAGGACAAGAGCTTCTATTTCCTCGAAATGAACACCCGGCTCCAGGTCGAGCATCCGGTGACAGAACTCATCACCGGCATCGATCTGGTCGAGCAGATGATCCGCGTGGCGGCTGGCGAGCCGCTGTCGATCAAGCAGAGTGACGTCAAGCTCGATGGCTGGGCAGTCGAGGCCCGCGTCTATGCCGAAGATCCTTATCGCAATTTCCTCCCCTCCATTGGCAGGCTCATTCGCTATCGCCCGCCGGCCGAGACGTGTGCCGGCGGCGTTACGGTCCGGAACGATACCGGGGTGACCGAGGGCAGCGAAATCTCGCTCTATTACGACCCGATGATCGCCAAGCTCGTGACTCATGCTCCGACCCGCGAGGCGGCGATCGCGGCGCAAGCCGATGCGCTCGATGCTTTCGTGATCGAGGGCATTCGCCACAACATTCCTTTTCTTTCAGCCCTGATGCAAAATCCGCGCTGGCGGGCGGGCCGCCTGTCCACGGGCTTTATCGCTGAGGAGTTTCCTGCCGGCTTTCAACCCATTGTGCCGAGCGAGCAGACCGCCCAGCCGTTGGCGATAGTTGCTGCGGCCGTCGATCACGTCTTGGGTGAGCGTAAGCGGCGCATTTCCGGGCAGGCGGCGGGCCGTGCCGTCAATCGTGAGCGACGGCGCGCCGTTCGCATCGGTGATCGTGAGATTTCTCTCGAGATCGTGCGATCCGACTCGCCGGGTGCGGCTGCTTCCGCGGACGATGTGCTCACAGTCGACATCCTGGGCAACGACGCAGCCCGCTGCGTGGTCGCTTCGAGCTGGCGGCCCGGTGAGGCCGTCTGGCGCGGCACGATCGATGGTGAAGGGATTGTGGTGCAGGTGCGACCGGTATTGAACGGCTTCGACCTCGCGCATCGCGGTATGGAGGTGCGCGCCTATGTGTATACCGAATGCGAGGCTGCGGCCGCGCGGCTCATGCCGGTGAAGAAGGTTGCCGACAGCGGCAAGGCGTTACGCTGCCCAATGCCGGGCTTGGTGAAGTCGGTAGCGGTCACCGAGGGCCAGCAAGTCAAGGCGGGCGACGCGTTGGCCGTGGTGGAAGCCATGAAGATGGAGAACGTCCTGCGCGCCGAGCGCGACGCCGTTGTGAAGAGTGTGAAGGCAAAGCCTGGCGACACTCTGGCGGTCGATGCCGTGATCGTAGAGTTTGCGTAGTCCCCGTTTCCAAGGGGCGTGTTGTCGCCCGTTCTGCCACGACCGAACGCAAAGAGGCGCCGGCAAGCATATGAAGGGCTCAACCGGTTCAAGATTCGAAACGGCGCCATGACACTCCATTTCGCCTACGGATCAAACATGTGTCGCGCCCAGATGCGGGCCCGCTGCCCGACCGCGCAGCCGCTCGGAATCGCGACGCTAAAGGATTGGCGCTTCGTCATCGGGGTGGAAGGCCACGGCTCGATTGAGCCGCATCCGGGGGCGATCGTGCGCGGGGTGCTGTGGCAGGTCGGTACCCGCGATCTTGCCGCGATCAACGCCTACGAAAACGTCGACAGCGGTCTCTACGTCCGCCGTATTCTGCCGGTTCGCTACCGGGCCGACCTGGTTCCAGCGCTGCTTTACGTTTTACGCCGGCGCGGCCGAGCCAGGCCGCGGCCGGGCTATGTCCACCTTGTGGCCGATGCGGCGCGTGGGTGGGGCTTGCCGGAGGCTTATGTCGCTTCACTTCGTCGTTGGTCGCCATCGGGCTGGCGCGGGACGCGTCCCAGAGACACCGGAGAGATCCGATGAATGCCGCTCAGATCGTGCGTCGGATCGTCATTCGCGGTCGCGTGCAGGGAGTGGGTTATCGGGCTTGGACCGAGCATTCAGCACTGCAGCGGGGCCTCGAAGGCTGGGTGCGCAACCGCCGCGATGGAACGGTTGAGGCGGTGCTAATCGGCCCCCGGCCGATGGTAGAGGCAATGATCAAAGCCTGTCGGCGTGGTCCGCCGGGCGCGCAAGTCGATGCGCTGGATCAACAGGAATGCGTTCTCGCCGACGTCGACCTGCGCCGCCGCGGCGAGATGTTTTCGGTCTTGCCGACCGCGTAGACCGGCTACTCATTGCTGAAGCGCCGGCAATCTGTGCGCTGTGGCGCCAAACAACTGCTCGAATTGACACCGCAGCACCTCATCCACCTCGGACCTCCTCGTCGCTACGCCGAGGTCGCGCAAGCTGGTGACGCCGTAGCGGGGATCGGCAATGCCGCACGGCACGATGCCGGCGAAATGCGACAGATTGCAATCGACGTTGAGCGCAATGCCGTGCAGACTGACCCAGCGCTTCACCCGGATGCCGATGGCGGCGATCTTGTCCTCGCGCCCAACTCCTTTTTCAGGCCGGCGCACCCATACGCCGATGCGATCCTCGCGCCGCTCGCCCATGATACCAAATGACGCCAGACTGCGGATGATCCACTCCTCGAGTGTGGCAACATACCGCCTGAGGTCAGGACCACGTCGTCGCAAGTCCAGCATCACGTAGACGACCCTTTGCCCGGGCCCGTGATAGGTGAGCTGGCCACCGCGCCCGGCTGCATATACCGGAAAGCGTGCGAGCTTGATGTCAGATTGCTTGGCGCTTGTTCCGGCCGTGTAAAGGGGCGGGTGCTCGAGAAGCCAAACGAGCTCGGGCGCGGAGGCATCCGCAATGGCGGCAACGCGCGCCTCCATGACGGCGAGCGCTTGCGGATAGGGGATGCACTCCTTTTCCACCCGCCACTCGGCAGGGGCCTGTTCGGCGGCCGGCTTGATTTCGAGCGTCTGGCTGCCGCGGGTCCGGCACGGGTCCTGCTCGGTACAACTCAACGGGCGATTCCCTAGTCGCGGGGCCGGCGTGAAGTCGCGCCCGCACTCAGTTCGGATATGTAGGAGCGCACGCCAGTCAACCAGCATTATACATAGGCAAGGATACCACGCGTTCGAGGTCCCGGGGCTCGGCTGCGCAATGTGAACGGCTGGCGCGATAAAAATGGCATGAAAAGAGACGCGGGAGGGATCCCCGCGTCTGTGACGAAAGACAAATCCTTGGGCCAGCTCCTTGTGCGGGAAACCCGCCTCGGATCAGCGAAAGGAAGCCGGTCGCTTCGCCCGTTCAGGCGCGCGAGTTCAAAGAGACGCCCAATGCGAGGGCCTTTTGGCGGGTGGCGCCGACGGTTCGCTTGAGTGCGCGGGCAATCTTCGGCGCAGGGGTCTTCTTCTTGGCCATCGCCTTCAGTTCCTTGACGTCATCTTTGGTCCACTCGCGTCGCTTTGCCTTCTTGGCCATCTCTCTCTCCATTCTGTTCAATGAGCACTACACTGATACAAACCGTGCTGATGTTGCACAAACGGTGCTGATGATCGACTCAAGACTTCCAAAGGTGCTCTACAACCGCATGGGAGGTGCGCGTGGTGGAAGAGCGCATCAGGCGAGCGTATTGGAGGAGCGTATTGGATGATTGATTGTTGAGCCGTCCTCTCCCTTATGCAATGTCGTGAGCGCAATTGCAACCCGAGATTCATCCGCAGTGCGATCTCGGCCGCGGAAGGCTCCCATTCTCCCCCTATTTGTTGTTTGTTGCCCTGCCGACCAACCGATCGAGGCGCACGAGGCGACCCCTTCGACCATGACACAGCATTTATGATGATAATCGTGCTTGCCAAGCCGGCAGTAGACCTCCGGCGTCCACTATGCTCGTGCTCGCTTTGAGCCGAGGCGCAGGTAAGGAGCAAAAAGTGCGGAGACGCCGAGCCCGCCGCAATCCGCCTCCAATCTTGCGCGTGCCGCAATGCTGAAGCGATGTTTGTGCCTTCTTTGGGGGCATCGCGATATCCACTGCGTCCATTGATCAAGAATTTGTATGTGTGTTTTGAAACTCTGCCATGTCTCTCGGTAATGGAATGGTGCTGTCTGCCGTCCAACTCGCCTGCTCCACCTGCCAAACTCGGAGCGGGTCGTGGGAAGCTCGCTTGCCCAATATTCGCCGATGGATGAATTGAGAATGTTTGCCGAATTTTGTTGCCCCAGTGCTGCCGCTCTCTGATCGGAGATCGGGTCGGCAGGCCACCTGCGGTGGGCCGAATTGGCGCTGCGGAAGCTCCCGGCCGAGGTTGGGAGGTGGCGTTAACTTTCCGGTAACCAAAGCGTGATGACTCTCCCGATCATTCGGGACACCAAATCGGGGAAGCAAATTGTCCACGCTCGACAAAGTTTCGCTCGACATACAAGTCGTGCTCGGCACCACCATCATGCCGGTCCACCAAGTCTTGCGGCTGGGCCGCGGCGCCATCATTGAGCTCGAAGCCTCCGAGGACGACGAGGTCGAGATCATGGCGAACAACTTTCCGGTTGCGACCGGCACCGTGGTAGTGAGCGGCAATCGGATTGCGGTCGAGGTCAAGGAATTGCTGCCGTTGCTCGCCGAGATGCGCTGAAGCGACCTATTGGCGACCCGCAGAGGCCGTGCCGGTGCGAAAGCAAGGCCGTCGCGGCTTGGCGGACCGGCTTGCGGGCCGAAGTGGGATACCCGCTGACGGACGAAGCAAGCGGCTCTTGTCCCTGCAGAACCGATTTGTTACATCGAGCGCCTCCAACGCCGGACCGCGTGCCCGGCGCCAAGCGTATATGCGGTCGTGGCGGAATTGGTAGACGCACTAGCTTGAGGTGCTAGCGGGGCAACCCGTGGAGGTTCGAGTCCTCTCGACCGCACCATCCTTTGATGATCGGCGAGACGTGCCGTGTGCGCGTGCATTGTGGGGGGATGCCGCGCGCCCGGTGTAAATCAGTCCGCCGGGAGCATCGTTCGTTTGCGGCGCCAAAGCGGGGGCGCTTGGCGCCCGGTCAATTCGCGAAGGCTCGCAAGCCGACGGTCTTGAGCACTGCCGACCTTGGATCTTCGCTGTTGCTGGCGGTCGGCTTCGTGACCGTCAACTGATGTCCAATCGGATGGCTGTGAGCGGCTGCACCGCCCTGATCCTTGCCGCCAACAGGAAATCCAGGAATTCGGTTAGGCGGTCGAGGGGTGAGCTTGGAGGTCGCGACCAAGCCCTGTCGCGCCGTCTTGCGCTCGGGAGGCGGACCGAAAGCGAGTGAGGTCTTCCGTGTGTAGTAGAGGAAGTCCTGTGCGGCGGGCGAGGGCAGGAGTGCGTTATCCGTCGGCACCGCAAATCTGGTCTCGCTTGGCCAGGGAGCGTTGCGCGGCAGCGGCGGCGAGCCGGTGCTCTTTTCCGCGGCGGCGGCCCCGAGCGCAACCACTTCTCCGGTTGAGGGGCTTACGCCGAAATTGGCAGGGCTCGGTGCATCAAGAGTGGGCTGAGCCGCGGCGGTCCCGACTTCCAGCACCCGCGGCCACGACGGGCGGGGTCGGTGCCGTTGCACCCAATCGTCATTATTGGCGACCGTCGCCGGCCGGTCCGGAGTCGTGGGCACCACATGCACGATCTTGTATCCGCGCGCCTTGAGCTCGGCGATGATTGTCGGCAGAGCCAGTGCGGTCGCGGGCTGGATGTCATGCAGCAGCAAAATGCCGCGGCCGCGCGCCTCAATCCGCTGCAAGGCGCGGCGTGTGATTTCCTTGGCGCTGATGTGAGTCCAATCATCGGCGAGGAAATCGAGGCTCCAAGTGGCATAACCATGCGCCTGCAGATATTGCTCAACGGAATCCTGGCGGAGCAGCCCGGGAATGCGGAAGAAGGGCGCGACCGCCTTGGGATCACCCAGCACGGTGCGCAGCGACGCAAAGCCGTCCTCGATCTCCTTGGCGGCATCATCAACGGACATCTTGGCGAAGGTGAAGGGATGGTTCTGGCTGTGCCCGGCGATCGTATGGCCTTCGTTGTACTCGCGCCGCACCACTTGCGGATAGCCGAGCGCCATGCGGCCCACCAGGAAGAAGGTAGCCTTGATGCATTCCGCGGCCAGCGTGTCGAGCACGCGGTTGGTGTAGGGCGGCAAAGGCCCATCATCGAAGGTGAGGACCACCTCGTGATCTTTCAAAGGCAGCGATTCGTCATATTGGAGCGTGCCGAGCCGCGGATGCTCGGCCGGATCGAGGACGATCGTGCGGCTTACGCCCATGGCGCCTGGATGGCCCGGACAGTCCTCGGCCGCCTGCGCCCAGCTGACGGCGAACAGGAAGGGAAGCGAAAAGACTGCGGCAGAAAAGGCAGTGTTGAGAATGCGGCGCAAGCCAGTTTGCAAACCCACTTTGGCGCGACCTTTGTTCTATGAGCTTCAGGTTCTTCTCAGGTTCTTCTATGAGCTTCAGGTTCTCCTGCGTCCTTCTTTAACGCTCCTTCCGCTCCTTTGAAGATTCAGCTCTTTGACGAGCTACGCAAATCGATTCTTGGTCGGTAATGTACCGACACGGTTGTAGCGAAACACTATCGAGGGCCAAATTAACGGCGCCTTAACCGACCTTGGCAGGCTGAATAATTGATCAGTGTGGCGAGAATGTCGCAGGTGGGCCCGATTCTGCCCTTTTTCCAGGTACTTGCTCGGCCGCTATGAGGCCGACCGCCTTTGCCCGGCTCCGCGGCAAGGCGCCGCGCAGCCGCTTCCCGCCAAAGGGTCTGGCGGGGGATTTTTCATGCTGCTCGCCAACGGGCGGGCCCCGCTGCACGCCGCCGTATGACTTTGCGCACGGGCGCACGCATCGCTTGGCCGATCGAAGGGAATCAATTACGCCTAACAGCGCCATGATGCGGGTGAGACTGAAAGCCGACGGCCGCTTGGTCGAGGTCCTCGCTGACGGAACCGAGCGAGCAATTGCGCGCGCGGTTGCGGGGTTGGCAGCTCCGTTGGCGGCTCCTCCAATCGCCCCCCCGACCATGGTAGTCCAGGATGCCGCAGGTCCCCGCGCCGGCCGCGGTCAGGCGAGCGATGCCGTCTATGCCAGGGGCATTCGCGCACGTGCCAAACTTACGCAGGCAGAGTTCGCCGCCCGCATTGGCGTGCCGATCGAGACCGTGCGCAATTGGGAGCAGGGCAAGCGCTCCCCGCGCGGGCCGGCACGCGCACTCTTGAAGGTGATCGATCAGGCGCCGCAAGTGGCCTTCGCGGTCCTCAACAGCGGCAAGACAGAACGTTAGGGTCCAAAGGCGAAATGCGGGTTCCAGTTCGGCTGGAAGCGCCGTAAGCTTGCAATCATGACTTCACCGGAACTGCCGACGCAGGCTGTCGAGGCGAAGGGCGCGCGCATCCCGCTTCTGGGTCTTGGTACTTGGGAGTTGCGCGGACGTGCCTGCGCGCGCGTGGTCGAGCAGGCGCTGCGGCTCGGCTATCGACACGTCGATACGGCGGAGATGTACGACAACGAACGCGAGGTCGGCCAGGGGCTGCGCGCATCTGCAGTGCCGCGCGACCAAGTCTTCGTCACCACCAAGGTGTGGCCTTCGCATTTTGCTCCGCACGAGCTTGAGCGTGCCGCCAAGGCCAGTCTTGCGCGCTTGCGCGTGACGGCGGTCGACTTGCTGCTGCTGCATTGGCCAAACCCCCAGATCCCGCTCGCCGAGACGCTGGGGGCGCTGTGCAAGGTCAAAGAAAGCGGTCTTGCGCGCCATATCGGCGTCTCCAACTTCACCGTGGCGCTGCTCGATGAGGCGAACCGGCTTGCCCGTGAGCCGCTCGTCTGCAACCAGATCGAGATGCATCCGTTCCTCGATCAATCGAAGGTCATTAGCTCCTGTCGAGCGCATGGCATGGCGGTCGTCGCCTATAGTCCGATCGCCCGCGGCAGCGCCAAGAACAACGAGGTGCTTACCCGCGTCGGAGCGGCCCACGGCAAGAGCGCCGCACAGGTTTCGCTGCGCTACCTGGTACAGCAAGGCATTGTGGTCATCCCGCGCTCCGGCAGTGTTCAGCACTTGTCGGAAAATTGCGAAATCTTCGATTTCGAGCTGTCGGCAGCTGAAATGGCCGAAATCCACGCGCTGGCGCACCGCGACGGCCGCATTGTCGACTACGCCTATTCCGGATCCCCAAAGTGGGATTAGTACCTGGACTGATAGCGGACGCCGCGATCGTGCTGTTCTCCGGCGGCCAGGACTCAACCGTCTGCCTTGCCTGGGCGCTCGCCCGCTTCGGCCGCGTCGAGACGATCGGGTTCGATTACGGGCAGCGCCATCGGGTCGAGCTTGATGCGCGCGTGCGCGTGCGCGGCCGCATCACGGCGCTGCGCCCGGAATGGTCCGAGCGCCTCGGTGAAGATCACCTGGTCGGACTCGAGGCGCTTTCCGCAATTTCCCATACGGCGCTCACGCGCGACATTGCGGTTGAGATTGCGGACAACCGGTTGCCCACCACTTTCGTGCCGGGCCGCAATCTCATTTTCTTCGCCTTTGCCGGGGCGGTGGCCTACCGGCGCGGCGCCAAGCATCTCGTCGCCGGCATGTGTGAGACCGATTATTCGGGTTACCCCGACTGCCGCGACGACACGATCAAGGCCATGCAGCTCGCGCTCAATCTCGGTATGGAGCGCCGATTCGTTATCCATACTCCCCTGATGTGGATCGACAAAGCCGCGACCTTTGCGCTGGCAAACGATCTCGGCGGGCAAGCCTTCATCGATTTGCTGGTCGAGGAGACACACACCTGCTATCTCGGCGACCGCTCGCAACGCCACGAATGGGGCTATGGCTGCGCTGCGTGCCCGGCCTGCCGGCTGCGGGCGGATGGATTTGCCAAATGGAAAACCGGGGGGGAGATCGTGCGATGACACAAGCGCTGTCGGAAGCACTTCGTCACATCACGACCGGCACAATCTGCACGATGCTCTTGAAGAAAGGCATCCGGCACAGCTGGATGAAAGGCCCGATGCCGCTGCAATCGGGCGAGCGCCTGGCCGGCCCTGCTTTCACGCTGCGTTTCGTGCCGGTGCGCGAGGACCTCGCCACGCCGGAAAGCTGGGCGAAGCCGATCTCCACTCGCGGCGCGATCGAGGAAATGCCTGCAGGCTGCATCGCGGTTGCGGACGCCATGGGGGTCACCACGGCCGGCATTTTCGGCGACATCCTCACCATGCGGATGGTGCGACGGGGTGTAACGGCTCTCGTCACCGACGGCGTGATCCGCGATAAGGCCGGAGTGCTCGCGAGCGCGTTGCCGGTCTGGTGCGCCGGCGTCGCCGCGCCCGCTTCGGTCCACGGCCTCACTTTCGTAGGATGGCAGGAGCCGATCGCCTGCGGCGGCTGCGCGATTTTTCCCGGCGATTTCATCGTTGCCGACCAGGACGGTGCCGTCGTCATTCCAGAGAATCTGTTGGAGTTCGTGGTGACCGAAGGCGTCGAGCACGAGCTCATGGAGAGCTACATCGTCAGCGAGGTCGAGAAGGGTGCAAAGCTTCCGGGCCTCTATCCGATGAACGAAGAGACCAAGACGCGCTACGAGGCTTGGAAGAAGCAACGGCTTTGACGCTCGTGCGGGGCGCTGGCCGCGATGTTCTTCGTCCTCTCAAAGCTATTCGGCTTCTTCGCCACCGCTTCCAATCTGGTCATCGTGCTCGGGTTTTTGGGCGTCCTGCTCATGGCAACGCGCTTGGCCCGCTTCGGCCGGCGTCTAGCGGTCGCAAGCCTGATCGGGCTTGCGCTGCTCGGACTCTCGCCGCTCGGCAATATGCTTATCCTTCCGCTCGAGCAGCGCTTTCCGGCTTGGAACGACGCGGGGCGTGCCCCCGATGGAATCGTCGTTTTAGGCGGCGCGATCATCCCCGACATATCGGTGGCGCGCGACACCGTCGCGCTCGACAAGGCAGCCGAGCGCGTCACTGCTGCGGCCGCCTTGGCGCGGCGCTATCCCCAGGCGCGCATCGTCTATTCGGGCGGCTCGAACGCATTGTTTTTTCGTAGTGGCAGCGAGGCGGTCTCGGCCGTACGCATTTTCGAAAGCCTGGGAGTTCGGCCAGAGCGCATCATCGCCGAGGAGCAGTCGCGCAACACCGTAGAGAACGCGGTCTTCTCCCGGCTTCTTGCTATGCCGCAACCAGGTGAGCGTTGGCTTCTGGTCACGTCCGCATACCACATGCCACGTGCAATCGGGGTCTTCCGCGCCGCCGGCTTTCCGGTCGAAGCCTATCCGGTAGATTGGCGCACGCGCGGCCCCGGTGATGCATTGCGCCCCTTCGAGTCGCTCGGCCGCGGTATCGAACGCAGCGACACCGCCGCACACGAGTGGGTTGGGCTGCTGATTTATTGGTTGACCGGGCGGATCGACACGATCTTCCCTGGGCCGGAGCCGCGATCCTAAAGAATTGTTAACCATACTGTCGCACCGATCGGGCCTACCCGGCTTGGCTGGAGGGTACTTTCGATGCGTGGCGATGACCGAGTGTCCCAATCCGATTCCACGGCTGCGGCCGCTCACGACAATCCGGCGGCTCACCGTCGGGCGAGATTGGCTGCCGCAGCCGTGACCTTGTTTGCCGCCGCTGCGGCGCTGCTGGCGTCGGGACTTGCAGTAGCGCTGAGCCTGTCCTGATGCAATCGAGCGCGCTTGACGCCGCTTGCACATCGCTTAATCGAGTCCGGTCAATCATCACAGGACCGACGCCATGGGTCTCTTTCTTCTCATCGGCAACAAGAGCTATTCGTCGTGGTCGTTCCGGCCATGGCTCGCCATGAAGGTCGCCGGCATCCCGTTCGCCGAGGAGGTGATCTCGCTCGACGCCGCGAACTTTCGCGAACGCGTCCGTGCGATCTCTCCCACCGGCAAGGTTCCGTGCTTGATCGACGGCGAGAACCACGTCTGGGAATCGCTTGCGATCCTCGAACATCTGGCCGAGAAACATCCGCAAGCGGGCCTGTGGCCGGCTGATGAGAGCGCACGCGCGCATGCGCGCTCGATTGCCGCCGAGATGCATGCCGGCTTCTCTCCGTTGCGCCAGCACTACCCGATGAACCTTCGCCGCGCGATCAGACATCGTAAGCCGACCGCGGAAGTCGTCGACAATATCAGTCGGATCGACGCGATGTGGTCCGACTGCAGGGCTCGCTTCGGTCGCGGAGGGCCGTTTCTGTTCGGAGCCTTCGGTGCTGCCGATGCGATGTACGCGCCTGTGGTCTCCCGTTTTCACACCTACGCCGTTGAAGTCGGGCGCGAGACGCGCGCCTACATGGACGCCATGATGGCGCTGCCGGCGTGGGGCGAATGGTGCGCGGCTGCTTTGCAGGAACCATGGATCCTGCCCCAGTACGACGTGGATTGAAGCCGTCTTCCCGCAGGTGTGACTATTTGTTCCTTCCCGAACCTCGCCAAGAGTGTCGGGGATGTGTATTGATTTCGCCGCGCGAACGAAAAAAAATGCGCGCGTCCCGCCACCCCGATCCCAGGGGGTCGCGAGGAGGGGAGTCATTCTAACCGCGGGAATTCTTCCTGCTGCCGGAGCTGTCGTCATGCGATATCGCGCTATCGCCCTATTTACGGTTGTTCTTTCTTTGCTTGCACCCTGCGGCTTTGTGAGTGCGCAGGACACGCCAAAGAATGACGTCAAAGGATTGTTTCTGCTGACGGATTACCCGGCTGTCAGCGTCCGTCCGGGCGCCACCTCGACGGTCAGCATTCGTCTGCAGAATTATGATTTGCCGCCGGAGCGGCTGGCGCTGTCCGTCGCCGGCGTGCCTTCTGGCTGGACTGCGACGCTCGTTGGTGGCGGCCAGCCGATTGCCGCCGCAATGCCGGGAACCAACGGCAGTGTCACTCTTGAGCTTCGCCTCGACGTGCCCAAGGACGCCCCGGTTGGCACCAGCAACTTGACCGTCACCGCCAAGGGCTCGAGCACCAGCATCGAACTGCCGATCGCGGTGACGCTGGCCAAGGATTTGCCCGCCAAGCTCACCATGACCCCGCAGCTTCCCGACCTGCGTGGGAACGCAAAATCGAGCTTCGAGTATCAGCTGTCGATCAAGAACGACAGCGGCAAGAAGCTAACCGTGGCGCTCGCCGCCGATGCGCCGGAGAACTTCGATACGAGCTTCACCGAGCAATACGGCAGCCAGGAGCTGAGCGCGGTTCCCATCGATGCCGGACAGTCGAAGGACGTGAAGCTGAAGGTGCGCCCGCCGAGCACGGTCGCGGCCGGCAAGTACAAGGTGACGGCGCGCGCGGTGGCCGAGGATGCCAACGTGACCGCCGATCTGGGTCTCGAAGTCGTCGGTCAGCCAAAGATCGATGTGGCCGGGCGCGAAGGCGTGCTGTCCGCACGGGCCACCGCTGGGCAGGACGCCGTCATTCCCATCGTGCTCACCAATTCGGGCGATGCAGTTGCGGAGGACATCTCGCTTTCCGGCACGGCGCCGACCGGGTGGAAGGTCACCTTCGATCCGAAGACCGTCGACAAGATCGCGCCGAACGACACAAAAGAGGTGCAGGCGACGATCACACCGCCCGCGCAGGCCATCGCCGGGGACTATCAGGCGACCCTGCGTGCCAATTGGCGCGGTGATTCGGCTTCCTCCACCTTCCGCGTCGCGGTTGCCACTTCGAGCACCTGGGGCATTGTCGGCGTCGGCATAATCGGCGTGGCCCTCCTTGTCATGGTGGGCGCCGTGGCGAGGTTCGGACGGCGATGACCGAAAATCTCATCGAGGCGCAAAACCTCATCAAGCGCTACAACGGGACCGCGGTCGTCAAGGGAATTTCCTTTTCGGTCGCCCAGGCTGAGATATTCGGTCTGCTCGGTCCCAACGGCGCCGGCAAGACCACGACCATCCTGATGTTGCTCGGTTTGAGCGATATCACCGAAGGGAAGGCGCGCGTGGTCGGCCACGATCCGGTACGCGAGCCGCTCGCCGTCAAGCGCCGGGTCGGCTATCTGCCGGACCAGGTCGGCTTCTACGACAACCTGACGGCGGCCGACAACATGCGCTACATGGCGCGTCTGATCGGCCTGACGACCGATCAACGCGAGCAGAAGATCAAGGAATCGCTGGAGCATGTCGGCCTGATCGGCGTCGCCGACAAGCGCGTCGCGACCTTCTCGCGCGGCATGCGCCAGCGGCTGGGGCTTGCCGAAATTCTGATGAAGGAGGCGCAGGTCGCGATCCTCGACGAGCCGACCTCCGGGCTCGATCCGCAGGCGACCCTGGAGCTGCTGGAGATCATCCGCAATCTCAAGCACCGGGGCGTGACGGTGCTCCTGTCGTCGCATCTGCTCGATCGCGTCCAGAGCGTTTGCGACCGTGTGGCATTGTTCAACCAAGGCAAGATCGTGCTCATGGGTACGGTCGCGGAGCTCGGCCGCCAGGTCATCGGCGGTGCGAGCTATGTGGAGATTGAGGCGGACGGTCACGGCTTGGCCGACCGGCTCGCCGCTGTGCCCGGGGTACGTAGTGTCGAGAGCACCAGCCCAACCACCTTTCGGCTGCTGGCCGAAGGCGACGTGCGGCCCGAAGCCGCCGCCGCCGTCGTCTCTGCGGGTGGTCGGCTGCGGCGCTTGTCCGTTGAGGAACCGAGCCTCGAGGTGATCTATACGCGTTATTTCCAGCAATCGTCATCGTCGAGCGAGGGAGCGCGCCATGCAGCGTGAAGGCTCGCCCTGGCAGGGCCTCGGGGTCGTAACCCTGAAGGAGCTGTCCGACCATCTCACCAGCTGGCGCATGCTGGTGCTCGAATGGCTCATCGCCATCACTGCGGTCGTCTCCGTTTACGGAGCGATACAGCAGATCAAAGATTCGACTGCGGAAGACCCGTTTCTCCTGCTGCGCCTGTTCACGCGCGGCACGCCTTTGCCGTTCGTGTCGCTCTTGTCGTTCCTGGTCCCGCTCGTCTCCATCGGTCTCGGCTTCGACCTGGTCAACAGCGAACATAATCAGCGCACGCTCAGTCGGGTCCTGTCGCAGCCGATCTATCGGGACGCGCTCCTATTCGGAAAGTTCCTTGCGGGACTGGGCACGATGGCGATTAGCCTCGTCGCACTGTGGCTGTTGTTGATCGGAATAGGCTTGTTCGCGCTCGGGATTCCGCCGGGCGGGGAGGAAATTGGCCGGGCGCTTGTGTTTCTTCTGGTCACGATCGCCTATGCGGGCGTGTGGCTTGCGCTCGCACTCTTCTTGTCGGTCGTGTTCCGTTCGGCCGCGACCGCCGCCCTGGTTGCGTTGGGACTGTGGCTGTTCCTGACCATCCTGTGGCCGCTGATGATGCCCCTAGTCGCGGGTGCTGTGAATCCTTCCGATGACGTTCTCTCTCTGCTCAATACGCAGGTAATCTTGGGCCGGATAGCGCCCAGCGCGCTGTTCAATGAGATCGTCTCGATCATCCTCGATCCGTCGCTGCGGTCGACGCAACAATCCATGTTCGCCCAGATGGGGTTCATGCTGCTCGATCGCGGTGCGATCCCGGGCGCGCCGATCCCCCTCCTGCAGAGCGTGTTGGTGGTGTGGGGCCAGATCGTGGGGCTGGTCGCCGGAACGATCCTCCTGTTTGTCGTGAGCTATATCGTGTTCCAACGTCAGGAGGTACGAGCCTAGCAGCCCGCCGGCGCGCAGTCGTGCACGCCAAGCCGGCGACTCACGATGCTGATTTCACGATGACTGATTGAAGCTGGATATAGATGCGGGCGGCCGTGCGGCCGCCCGCATCTTGTATTTGTTATGGGTCGGGTGCATGCGGCGATAATTGGAACCAGGTAGCTTGGCCCGGCGTTTGCCTCTGAACCAGGAACAAGACACGAGGCAATCATGCGGTATCGCGTTTATTCGGGTCCCCCCGGCGCCGAAAGACTTTCCGCGCTGGACAAAGACCGAATGCTGTTCAAGGAATTCGATACTCTCGACGCCGCCCTCGGATGGGCGCGACATTTGACGGCGAGTGGCCGAGTCCCGCTGCTAATCGAGGGGGATGACGGTACGCGCTTGGATAGGCGTGCCATTGCGGCCGCCCAGGTGGTCACCACCGGCCTCGCGCAGGATGCTCCCTCTCGCACCGGCAGCGACCGCTCCACCGCGTGATCGATCCAAACGGGGAGTATCGGGGCTAGCCAGGACAGGAGCTCCACGGTGGCAAGAGCGCGCGCCGACAAACCGCGCCGACGAAGCCGTGCGAGCAAAACTGAAACAAGGCGTATAGGAGGTAAGCCCCCTCAGCCGGTGATCTTTTTCCAGCCGTCACGGGCCATTTCGGTCAGGGTGGTCACGTTCTTCCCCACCACATCCCAATTGACCATGGGCTGAGCCCCCGCCGCCGCGGTCTTGTCCGCCACATAGGCGCCTCCGATCGTGAGCGCGCCGCCGATGATAATGCCGAGAATGAGACGCATGCCACGTTTCCCATAGCTCCCCGTGCCGGTATTAAGGCCGCCTGGCCACGGCACGAACATTGTCCCAAGTGGTGGTTCGGAGGAATTATATCCCGAACCGCACATCCTCCAGAAGACCGTTACAACGAATATGGGCCGATTTTGGTTTGCCTAGCCCGCCAAAGAGTGCCGGAAGGCGTCCCGCGGCGGCTAGATTGCCCCTGAGCCGAGAGCAGTAACTGCTTGAGCCAACAGCATAATGGAATGGCGCCGCAGCGTGCTGCAATACTGTACCTCAGGGCAACTTTTTTGCGCCCGCGGGAGAATTCGCTGCTATAGTGCAAGGGGCGCTGAATTCGGTCATGAGAATTCGGTCATGAATTGTCTGCAAGCAAGGTGATCGGGGTGTTCGAGTTCGAGAGTTCTATGTTGAAAACGCACAAGTTTCAGGTCGGGCAGACCGTATGCTTCATCTCGCGGCCGATCGGGCATATGACTGCAAACGACATCTACCAAATCGTGAAGCTGTTGCCTTCGGACGGCGACGATTATCAGTACCGCATCAAAAGCGAGAACGAGGCCTTTGAGCGCGTGGCGAGGGAAAGTCAACTGGACCGATGTTGATCGCGGGGGCGCTCGACAGGTGACGGCGCGACAGCGTTCCGTCTTTCTCTGCTAGCGGCGGGAATGGGACAGATGTCCGGTTATGCCCAACCGTGGGTTCCCGGTTTCGATTCTGCATCCGGAACGCTCGTCTTGCCGCTCTGGTCGGCCGCAATTGTCGCGGCGACCGTTGCGGCGTTCTGCGTATTCGTCCTCGCGCGCGCTGAGCGCGATGGAATCCTCGAGACCGCGACGCGCGCCGGACTGCTGTTAAGCGGTGCTGCTCTGGCGTGGATCGTCCTCGATACCACCTCGGCCGGGACCCTTTCGGCCGAGAGACGCGCACTCGACGCCCGTTGGTTGGAAATGACGACGCGTGCCGCCGCTCCTGGTTCGGCGCTCTCTTGCCTCGACGCTACGGCCGGCGATGTGGTCGAGACGGCGTGCGAGAAGGCGCTCTTCGCCAGTCCCGAAGCAGCGGCGGCCTCCGTTGCCTATGTGACAGCCCAGCTTTCGCTCCTTGTTGATGGCAGCGACTACGAACGGCGTACCGGCGCGAGCTTTGAGGCGGTCTTGGGTGGGCTGCGCCATGCGATCGAGGCCGACCGTTTCGGCATCGTGGCGCACGTCTTGGCTGATCGCGACGGCTGCACGCCTGATCGATGCGACGCCTTCTCGTTGCTGAGCGACACCAGCTCGGTCCGCGAAAACATGAGCGGACAAAAATACCACTCGATCGTTATGCATTATGCGCCTGATTGGCCGCGATCGGTGGCGTCGCCGGTGGCGGTGAACAGCGAGTCGCCACCGGCCGCTTCACCGCCGGCCGTGGGGCAAGCTGCCGCCGCGCCCGCGCCGAGCTCGGCCGCCGCGGTAGCGCCGAAGAGCGCAGCGAGCGGCCTCTACTTTCCCTCTTCGGCGTCGATACCCCCGGTCAGCATCATGAGTGCGGAGCCGACGGGACCGCCGTCGCAAGCGGGCCCGACCGAAGGAGCGCCGAAGCCTGCCGCGACTCGCGCCAAGCCGACCGCCTCCACCCAGCCGGCGCGCCGACCAGGCGGTACCGCTCCTTCGGGACAGAACGGCGACCAGTAATCCTCGATTTTCCTGGCCTCATTTCGTGGCGCTCCATCTCATCAAGCTCTGTGTCGGCTGCGACTCGGTGAAGGACCTCGAAGCCTGGATCCGCACGCGGCTCAAGTATCGAAAGCGCCGTGGGCTTGTCCGCGAGCATGTGCACACGACTCGCATGGTCCCCAAACGCACCGAGGAGCTCACCGATGGCGGCTCGCTTTATTGGGTGATCCGCGGCGAGGTCGCCTGCCGCCAGCGCCTCCTGGCGGTTCGCCCATTCGTGGACAAGGAGGGCATCGGCCGCTGCCGGCTGGTCCTCGAGCCAAAGGTGACGCTGGTCGAGCCGCGGCCCTGGCGTCCTTTTCAGGGCTGGCGCTATCTCACCGACAAGGAAGCGCCGCGTGACCTCGAGCGAGCCGCGCCGGGAGCCAAGGCGATGCCCGAGGCGCTGCGGCGCGAGTTGCGTGAGCTCGGGCTGCTGTAGCGGAGCTCACAGCTGCTGGTTCAGCTGTCCCCAGCTGGCGAGCGCTTCGTCGATGACGCGTTCGCCAGAGGCGCCCTTCTGGACGCTGAGCGTGTAAGCGGCACCGTTGCCGAATACCAGACTGAAGTCCAGCCAATCCTGTTTGCGTAAGCGCTGCAAATTCTGCTGGACGACGTCGGCCATTGCCAAGAGGCCGAACATGAATTGCCCTGAAGCGACGTTGATGCTGGTGCCGACCAGAGATTCGCTCTCGCTATCCGGGGTCGACCGCATCGAGATATTGGAAATCCGGGAAACACCTCCAAGCGGTGATTGCGCCGGGTTCTGGAAGCGCAGCTCGAGCAGATGGCTCATGCCTGAGCTCGAGTCGGTCACATGGCTGAGCGTCATTTCCAGCGCCACCGGTGGTTCGGCGATCTCGGCATCCAGCAGCACGACCAAGTCCTGTTTCCCCGGATCGCCGCGCGTTCGCCAAGTTGCCTTGCCTAGAGCTGGCGCTGACTTGCCCAAAGCCGGCGCTCCATCCTGCCCCGCCTGACCTTCGTCATAGAGGCGCGCCTGCTCGGTCGTGACGGTAGTTCCGGCCTGGCGCTGCAGCCGACTGAAGTCGACCCAGCCCATCACATAGGCGTAGCCCAGGGCCGCGGCGCCGAGCACGATGGCCGTGATCAGTACGTAGACGATGATGACCTTGAGGAAGGGGAGGCGCCGCTTGCCTTCGTCCGCGGGCCACTCAGGAGATGCATCCGCGCCACTATCGGGCTGGAAATCCAGATCTGGGCCGATCGGTCGGCGTGGACTTTCCTCAGGTTCAGGCTCGTTCGAATCCCAAAGCGGCTTTCGGCGCTGCCGTACGTCCACGCGCTCAGGTTCGATTACCGGCTCGGGTGCACTCGCGCGCCGCCCTTGCGGCCGGTCTCGTGCCGTGCTCGGCCAAGTGGTTTCTGCGGGCTCTCGACGCGCCGTGGGCGGCACACGCGCTGGATTATCGGGGAACTCGATCCGCCGCACTGCATCCCGGAAGGCCTCTTCCTCGCGGGCGATGTCGGCGTCCGAGCATGGCGCGCTCGATGAAATCAGTCGCTTCAAGAGCGCCTTGTGCTCGCGATCATAAATCGCGCCGCGGGCCGCGTAGGCATCGCGCTCGAGCGACTGGACGGCGCGCGACAGGACTGCGTAGTAGTCGACCCTCTGCACCATTGGACCGCAGACCCGATTTTCTGCTCACCAACCGCCAAGCGCCCCCGATCAAATATTATCAGATCGGGGGCGCCCGCACTAACGAAGTCCAACTCCCTCAGGTCGCTCCAGCGCCTGATATTCCGAGCAGCTGCCGCGCATCGGCAGGGGTCGCGACCGTATCGCCGAGAATCTCGATCACTCTCGCGGCTTTCTCCACCAGTGCCGCGTTGCTTGGTGCGAGCCTGCCCCGTTCGAGGTACAGGTTGTCCTCCAGCCCCACCCGCACGTGGCCACCGAGCAACACGGCCTGCGCCACCATCGGAAATTGGTGCAGCGAAATCCCGAACGCGAACCACGGCGAATTCGCCGGAAGCAAGTTGCGCATATAGGTCATGGCCTCGGGTGTGGCCGGCTGGCCCCAGGAGATGCCGAGGCAGATCTGGAACATGCCGGGCCCCCTGATATGGCCGGTCTCGATCATGCGCTTGGCAAGGAGCAGATGACCGGTCTCGAACACTTCAAGCTCGGGCAGGACGCCGGCATCACGGATCGCAACCGCCATGACCTCGAGGTGCGCGGGGGTGTTGATGAAAACGCGCCCGCCCATGTTCAAGCTGCCCATGTCGAGGCTACAGATTTCGGGGCGCAGCTCGAGCACGTGCTGCACGCGTTCCTCCGGCCGTTTGAGATTGGTGCCTGGGCCGGCGCGAAGCGGATCCTCGCTGCCGGGCACGAAACGCGCTCCCGGTCCGGTGGTGAGATTGATCAGAACATCGCAGCCGCTTCCCCGGATGCGTTCGACCACCTCGCGGTAGAGCGCGACATCCATGCTGGGGCGTGTAGTCTGCGGATCGCGGACATGTATATGCACGATTGCCGCGCCGGCTTTGGCGGCCTCGATCGATGAGCTGGCGATCTGCTCGGGCGTAACCGGCACCGCGGAATTCTTCGGCGGCGAGTCCGCCGAGCCGGTAACCGCGCACGAGATTATGACCTTGCGCTGCATGGTAGGCTCGCCTTCCCCTCGCGGCGGCGCGCCGCGGTATTGGTTGTTGCAGATATTTGAAGGGAATCCTTGTGCGGTCGCAAGCTGCCGAAGCCCGAACGATGCCGAGCAGGCCTTCGTTTTCCGCCTCTGGAATTGGTCATGCCATGCCGCATCTCATCGAGCGAAGTTCGGCTCGGGCATTAGACCGGCACGTTGTCGATCAGGCGGGTGCGCCCGAGCCGCGCCGCGACCAGGAGCCGCATCGGGCGCTCCTGCGGCGAGCCGGCTGCCATCAGCGTGTGTGCATTGCGCGCCTCGAGATAATCGAGAGCGAACCCGGCCCGCTCGATGGCCGCGCGCCCCTGTTCCAAGACCGGCTCGAGTGCCGCGCCGCGTGCAATCTCGGCGGCAGAGTCCGCGAGCACGCGATAGAGCATCGGGGCGGCGGCACGCTCGGCCGGCGACAAATACGCATTGCGCGACGATAAAGCGAGCCCGTCACTCTCGCGCACGATCCGGGCTGGGATGATCTTGATCGGCAAGTCGAGATCCCGCGCAAGTGCGCTGACGACTTTGAGCTGCTGGAAATCCTTCTCGCCGAAGACCGCAACGTCCGGGCGAACCTGCAGGAACAACTTGGCGACGACGGTCGCCACGCCAGCGAAAAAATGCGGTCGGAACTTGTCCTCGAGGCCGGCGAGGGCAGGGCCCTCCGGCACGATCCGCGTGCTGAAGCCTTCCGGATACATGGTTTCGTTCGCCGGCACCCAGGCGACGTCCGCGTGTACCGCAGCAAGCGCGGCCAAGTCCGCATCCAGGTTGCGTGGATATGAGGTAAGGTCTTCGGTCGGCGCGAATTGGGCCGGGTTGACGAAGATCGAAACGATCACGGTGCGTGCTTTGCTGGCCGCCAGGCGCACGAGCGCAAGATGACCTTGATGCAATGCCCCCATGGTCGGCACCAGCGCGATGGATCCATGTCGGTTCCGTAAGCGCGTGAGCGCGCGTTCCAGTGAGGACAGCGTGCGCGCGACATGCAGTTGACGGGCCATTTTTGCGGGCGTCTCTTTCAGTCGATGGGATGAGAACCTATCGCATATTCTGGAAGAAGCCTGAGTCCGGGAAGAAGCCTGCCCTTCGCGCTTCCGACGAGAAATTAGCGCCGATCCGTCCGCGGCCCGACCGTTCGGCCCAGGCATTGCGCCGGACCGCGAATGTCTCCACTTTAGCAGCGATTGACGGGCGGGTTTCCCCCGCCCGAAAGCCCTTAAGCATTCAAGCTCGGGTATCCCGTGCAGGCGCGATCGGCCATGCGATAATGCGGATCGAGCAGATGAGATGAGCGATGCCTGAAATCATCCTCGGCATCCTGGTGCTGGCGCTGCTATTGTGGGCGGCCAGCGCGTTCACCCGAATGGATCCGCGCCGGCTGGTGCGCGGGCGGAAATTTGCCGCGGTGCTAGGCGCAATCGCGCATAAAAGCCCGCGGCCGACCTCGCGGGTGCGGTCGGCTTTCGTCGAGATGGAGCTCGACCACGATACGGGCGCCATGCGCGGACGCATCCTTGCCGGCCGGCACGAGGGTGCTTCCCTGGACGCCCTCGACGTCCGGACGCTGGTCAGATTCCTGCCCAAGATCGACGAGGAGAGCCGCGCCTTACTGATTGCGTATCTTGACCGCCGGACGCCCGCTTGGCGTAAGCACGCGAAGGGCGATACGGCAGCGGGGCACGGGAGCCCGGGCTGGAGCGGCAAAGTGACTGAGGAGGAGGCCTATCAGATCCTTGGCCTGCAGCCGGGGGCGAGTGCCGCGGAAATTGGGCATGCGCACCGGACGCTCATGAAGGAACTCCATCCCGACCAAGGGGGCTCGACGTACCTCGCGGCTCGCGTCAATGAGGCCAAGGACGTTCTTCTCCGCCGCCATCGCTGATTACTCCTATACGCAACTAAGATGACCCACGGCGGCTCCTCAACTCCGTTCTGGTCGCGTGCCCTGTTGCCGACACATGCCATCAGTTCTTGATGGTCATGCATTCAACGTCATTATGCTTAAGATAGTTGCAAGCGGCTTCGGCCTGCTCTTTCGCCAGCCCGGCAAAGCGCGCGCGGTAAAGGACCGCGTCGCCCTTGGTCACAGTTTCGGTGAACGGATCGGCGCTCGCCAGATACCGTGACGCCCGCGTCTGCACCGAGGATAGACGCTGCTTGGCTTCGTCTTCCGCCGGAAAGGCCCCGACCTGGATCATCCAGCCGACATGGGCCGGCGGCGCGGCGGTCGGCGTCGTCTGTGGCGCCGGTTGGGAAGCCGCTGCTGGCGCCGAAGCCGGTGCGGCCGGATGGGAGATGGCTGCTTGCGCGGGCGGCTCGGCAATCGCCGATGACGGAGCCGCGGCTGCGGCGGCCGGAGAGGGCGGTGCCTCGGCAACGGGGCCGGTCGCATGCTGGCCTGTGCCAAGCCGGATGACCGGCGGGAAAGGCAGCGCTGCTGTCTTGAACGGAGTGGGTGCGGCGACTGCGGTCGTGGTGGGTGACTGAACGGTCGGCTCAGCGGTGACCGCCATTGGCTGCGGGGCGGGTGAAGCGGTTGGTGTGGCGCCGCCTGCGCGAACCATCACGGTCTTTACCGGAACCGGGCGGATCGGTTCTTCGGAGCCAACCAGCGGCGCCGCTGCATGCCCTGCCGGCACTGCATTGGTGGCAGTCCAACGCGGCACCTGGATCGTGGTCGTCACGTTCGGATCGGATTTCGAGGTCAAAGTCACCTGCACGCTCTCGGTCGACGCGAGCGCATAAGACTGCTGACCCGGCTTCATGTCCGCCTTTGCGTCGAAGCCCTTCGCCTCCTGCGCTTTCGCGTCCGACGACTTGGTGTCCGGCTTCGCCTCAGGCTTGGCCGATGGAAGCGAAAACGGCACCGTCCCGGCTGAAGCGAGCGCGAAATTCGGAGCCGACTTGGTCTCCGATCTGGCCGCGACTTTGCTGTCCGGCTTGCTGGAGATCACCGGCATCGGCGCGGTGGCGGACTTCGCCTCCAGCTTGCTCTCGGTCCTGCCATCGGCTTCCGCAATCGCCGGCGCCGTGTGTTGCACCGAGGCTTCCACGATGTTCTGGCGGATCAGCTCGCGCATCCGCTCGTCGCGGCTGGAGGCGCTGCTGCCACCGAACACGACCGCCACCAGAAAGCGATTGTCGCGATGCACAGAGGTGAGAAGGTTGAAGCCGGAAGCCGCGATGTAGCCGGTCTTGATGCCGTCCACTCCCTCGACACTGCCGAGGAGGCGGTTGTGATTGCCGATCTCCTCACCGCGAAATTCGAAGGATCGGGTAGAGAAGTACTTATAGTAATGCGGGAAGCGCTCTTGGATGGCGCGCCCGAGCAAGGCCTGGTCGCGTGCGGTGGTGATTTGTTCGTCGTTCGGCAGACCGGACGCGTTGCGATAGGTCGTATGGGTCATGCCGAGCGCCTGGGCTTTGCGCGTCATCAGCTTGGCGAACGTTTCTTCATCGCCAGCGATGTTCTCCGCCACCACCACCGCGGCGTCATTTGCCGAGCGGGTCACGATTCCTTTGATCGCGTCCTCGACCTTGATGGTCTGGCCCTCGCGCAATCCAAGCTTGGTAGGCGACTGGATGGCGGCGTGCTCCGAAACATCGAGCGGGCTGTCGAGCCTGAACCTGCCGGCCTCGAGCTGCTCGAACAGGAGATAGAGGGTCATGACTTTGGTGAGCGACGCCGGGTGCCGCGGGGCGTCCGGGTCAGAGGCGTGCAGGACGGCTCCCGAATTTCCGTCGACCACGATATCCGAGTAGCGCGGTCCTTCGCTGACGGTCTCGACCGGCTGGACCGACTCGACGTGCTTGCGGCGAGACCGGGCGTCCGATGTTTCGCTCGATATCGCTAGAACGGATATTACCGTGACTAGGCTGAATAATCCCCAGCGAAGCCCGAGGCGGGCTTCGGCTCCCCTAGGCAACATGCGTCCCCCGTCACTGTTTCTCGCTCGGGCTCCTGGCCGAGCACCGAACCCCTGTCCGCTTCCCTTACCTCGGCAACAGGACGAGCCAAAAAAGGCAAAATTCGGAATGCCTTGGGCGTCATCCAGCGGTCCGAGCCGGTAGCCTGTTCGTCCCGGCGCCGGATCTGGGTGTCGCGGCGCATCTGACCACGCTAGGGGAGCGCTCTTGCCAAAGAATTAATCCGCCCGCCCTCGCGGTTCGGGCGCTGAGTGCGCCGCACTGCAACCCTTGACTTTTGTGCGCTGCAATATAATCTAAGTGGCATAGCGGCGGGCATGGGCGTCGATGGCATCTTCCCAAACGGCTCGGCGCTGGGGGCACTTGTGATCCGGCTCGGCCGGGAAAGGCGACACATGATCAAGAGCTTCGAGGACATGCAGAAGTTTGGCAAGGACGGCGCGGACGCAACCATGAAATCCTGGGGCGCTCTCTCCAAGAGCGTTCAGGCGATTGCGGTCGAAATGGCCGATTATTCCAAGAAGGCTTTCGAGGAAGGCGCGGCGGCAACCGAGAAATTGTTCAGCGCAAAATCGCTTGAAAAGGCGATCGAGGTGCAGAGCGACTACTTCAAGACCGCCTATGAAGGATTTGTCTCGGAGACCACCAAGCTTGGTGAGCTCTATTCCGACATGGCTCAGGAGGTCTACAAGCCGTTCGAAGGTTATGTCGGCATGACAGCAGAATAGCCGCGCTCTGTGCCGCTTGGCGATCCAAGGCCCGACCCTCGGTCGGGCTTTTTTGCTCTGCAAGCATGTTGATTTTGAGCGCGTTGATAATAAGCGACGTTCATAGCCGGTTCATTTGCGACGATTCCGACATGCTGTGCGCGCAAGCGTAGCTGATCGGCAGCGGCGTTGACTTGCATGCATATGCTTGGGAGCATGTCGCACGTGTACGCGCGTGGCGGCGCAACAGCGCGCGAGCGGCGCTGATCCGGAATAGCTCTCGCGCGAGGAAGAACCTCCGCCCATTGAGGAACATGCGCAGGCGAGCCGCACACCTCGGCGATGCGACAAATCGGACACTCCGCGCGCCCTGCCGCGAATTGTCCGCAATGAGTCATGATTCTTGCGCCAGGCTGGATCGGCCAACCCCGGAAAAGATCGATTTGTGGGAGGAAGCCGAGCCATCTGGAACGGTGCGTCTGCGATCCCTATGATATCGGTATGCTGCAGCGAGATCAGGCGACGTGTCGACAAGGCCATGAGACCGAGAAATTGCCATAGGATCGCGGCGACAACCGAGGCGCCGCGGCAACGCCATATTCGAAATTGCTTGGCATCCCTCGTAAGCGGGCCAGGCGCCGATAGTGGCCCAAAGTGGGATCTCGGGCTTGGTGGGATCGGTGGCCGGGAAATCCGCCGGCGGGAGCATGGCGCGCACATGCCGGCCACGCGTATGGCGGACGACGAGCGCAAGCGACGGGGCGAAAGTGGCGCGCCCGGGACCTCGGTCATCAGCAAGACCAGGCCGCAGACCAAGCGGCCGAGCCTCTACCGTGTGCTCCTCCTCAACGACGACTACACCCCCATGGAGTTCGTCGTGCATGTGTTGGAGCGGTTTTTTAATAAGAACCAAGAGACCGCTTACCGGATTATGATGCATGTGCATCAGCACGGGATCGGAGAATGCGGCATCTACACCTATGAAGTGGCGGAGACAAAGGTGACACAGGTTATGGACTTTGCCCGAAAACACCAGCATCCTTTGCAATGCGTGATGGAGAAGAAGTAGCCTGATCACGATAAAGTGCGGGAAATTGGCAGCATGGTAGCGGCATAGTCGCCGTGGCATGATGGCAGCATAGTCGCGATGGCGGGGGAGCGGCATGGAAATTCCTGGCGCCGGGCCCATATAACGACGGCAAGACGAGAAACCGAGAATGCCCACCTTTTCGCGCAGCCTTGAGCAATCCCTCCACCGCGCCTTGGCGCTCGCCAACGAGCGGCACCACGAATATGCCACGCTTGAGCATCTGCTGTTGGCGCTGATCGATGATCAGGACGCCGCTGCGGTGATGCGGGCGTGCAACGTCGACCTCGACAAGCTGCGCCGCAGCCTGACAGCCTACCTCGAGTCCGAGCTGGAGAACTTGGTCAGTGACGGCAGTGAGGATTCCAAGCCCACCGCCGGGTTCCAGCGCGTCATTCAGCGCGCGGTGATCCATGTCCAGTCGTCGGGGCGTGAGGAGGTGACCGGGGCGAACGTGTTGGTGGCCATTTTCGCCGAGCGGGAAAGCCACGCCGCCTATTTCCTGCAAGAGCAGGACATGACCCGTTACGACGCGGTCAACTATATCAGCCACGGCATCGCCAAGCGGCCGGGCATGTCGGAGTCGCGGCCGGTGCGCGGCGTCGACGAGGAGGCCGATACCAAGACCGGCGACGAGCCGAAGAAGAAGGGCGACGCGCTCGATGCCTATTGCGTCAATCTCAACAAGAAGGCGCGGGAGGGCAAGATCGACCCGTTGATCGGGCGCGAAGCCGAGATCAGCCGCACGATTCAGGTGCTCTGCCGCCGGCAGAAGAACAATCCGCTGTTCGTCGGCGACGCCGGCGTCGGCAAGACCGCGATCGCGGAGGGTCTTGCGCGGCGGATCGTGCACGGAGAGGTGCCGGACGTGCTCAAGGGCGCGACCGTGTTCGCCCTCGACATGGGCACGCTGCTCGCCGGCACCCGCTACCGCGGCGACTTCGAGGAACGCTTGAAACAGGTGATCAAGGAGCTCGAAGCCTATCCGGGCGCGATCATGTTCATCGACGAGATCCATACGGTGATCGGCGCCGGTGCGACTTCTGGCGGCGCGATGGATGCCTCTAACCTGCTGAAGCCGGCGCTCGCCTCCGGGACCGTGCGCTGCATCGGCTCGACCACGTACAAGGAATACCGGCAGTACTTCGAGAAGGACCGCGCGCTGGTGCGCCGCTTCCAGAAGATCGATGTCAACGAGCCGTCGGTCGAGGACGCGGTGGAGATCTTGAAGGGTCTCAAGCCCTATTTCGAGGATTACCACAAGCTCAAATATACCGGCGAAGCGATCCGTGCGGCGGTGGAGCTATCCGCGCGCTACATCCATGACCGCAAGCTGCCCGACAAGGCAATCGATGTGATCGATGAATCCGGCGCCGCGCAGATGCTGTTGCCGGAGAGCCGTCGCAAGAAGACGATCGGGTTGAAGGAGATCGAGACCACCATCGCCACGATGGCGCGCATTCCGCCCAAGACCGTCTCCAAGGACGATGCAGCGGTGCTGCAGCATCTCGATCAGACGCTCAAGACTGTAGTCTACGGCCAGGACAAGGCGATCACGGCGCTTTCGGCGTCAATCAAGCTCGCCCGTGCGGGCTTGCGCGAGCCGGAGAAGCCGATCGGCTGCTATCTGTTCTCGGGCCCGACCGGCGTCGGCAAGACCGAGGTCGCCAAGCAGCTTGCGGCGACGCTCGGGGTCGAGCTGATCCGTTTCGACATGTCCGAATACATGGAGCGGCACACCGTGTCGCGGCTGATCGGCGCGCCGCCCGGATATGTGGGCTTCGACCAGGGCGGGCTGTTGACCGACGGCGTCGACCAGCATCCGCATTGCGTGCTGCTGCTCGACGAGATCGAGAAGGCCCATCCGGATCTGTTCAACGTGCTGTTGCAGATCATGGACCACGGCAAGCTCACCGATCATAACGGCAAGCAGGTCGATTTCCGCAACGTGATCCTGATCATGACCACGAACGCGGGCGCCGCAGATCTGGCGCGGCAGGCCTATGGCTTCACCCGCATCAAGCGTGAGGGTGACGACACCGAAGCGATCAACCGGATGTTTGCGCCGGAGTTCCGCAATCGCCTGGACGCCATCATCACCTTCGCGCATCTCTCGCCCGAGATCATCGCGCAGGTGGTGGAGAAGTTCGTATTGCAGCTTGAGGCGCAATTGAGCGACCGCGACGTCACCATCGAGCTTTCCGAAGAGGCCGCCAAGTGGCTGATCAAGCACGGCTACGACGAGCACATGGGGGCGCGGCCCATGGCCCGCACGATCCAGGAGAACATCAAGAAGCCGCTCGCCGACGAGGTGCTGTTCGGTCGCCTCAAGACCGGCGGGCACGTGCGCGTCATCGTCATCACGGAGCAAGAGACGGGCGCGACTAAGCTCGGCTTCGAATATCTGGACGGTCCGGTGACCCCTAAGCCGGAGAAGATTCCGCAGACCAAGCCCAAGCGCCGGCCCGGACCGCGGCGCAGCAAGCCGCCGGGCCCCAAAGGTGGCGGTGACGACCGGCCGCATCGCGGGTCGGTGCCGAAAGTGCCTTTGGTCAAGGTTTAATCGGCGGCAGGTCCGGCATCGTGATGGGCTGCGCTTTGCGCGCAGCCCGTATGCGCTTCTCGCCCAGTATTGCGTCCGGTTTGGGTCCGTGGCAGGGGGCGGGCCATGTTCGCTCCCGCCATCGATCCACAGCACAACTCCGCCGTCACCGATTTTCTCGCCGGCTGGCGCGCGGCATGGACTTCCGTCTTCGTGCTGGTGCTCGTCGGCACCTTCGTGGGTGTAGGCGCATTGGCGCACGAATATCGCTTCAGCGTCTGGTGGCTCCTCCTCTCGAATGTGCTGATCTGGGCTGCACCCGCGCAGGTGATCCTGCTGTCTGCGCTGGCAGCCGGCACACCGCCGCTCGCAGCCGCGGTCGCAGTCAGTCTGAGCGGGGTGCGGCTGCTGCCCATGGTGGTGACCCTGCTGGCGCTGATCAAGCGCGCGGATTCGCGGCCGCGCGATCTCATCCTGCCGGCCCATTTCACCGCGGTCAGCATGTGGGTCGAGGCGCTCCGCCTCGTGCCGACGCTCCCGCGGCAGCAGCGCATCGGCTTTTGCAACGGGCTGGGCCTGGGCTTCATGCTTGCCGCAAGCGCAGGCTCACTGGTCGGATACTATCTGGCGGCCTCGCTACCCTCCCTTCTCAACGCGGGCCTGTTGTTCCTCACGCCGATGTCGTTTTTGGTCTCGACTGCCCGCAATGCACGGATGCTGGCTGATCGCCTGGCGTTGGGGTTGGGCCTCCTCATCGGGCCCGCGCTCGCCTACGCGCAAGTGGGGCTCGACCTCCTGTGGACCGGGATCATCGCCGGCTCCTGCGCCTACGCGGCGCATCGCTTGCGCAGAGCGTGGCAATGAGCGCGCTGTCTGAGCTTGCACCCTACCTGGCACTGATTGCGGCCGGCTTCCTGCCCAACGAAGTCTGGCGCGTGCTCGGCGTCGTGGTCGCGCACGGGCTCGACGAGAGCTCTGAGCTCCTGATCTGGGTACGCGCGGTTGCGACCGCGCTCCTGGCCGGCGTTGTGGCCAAGATCATTCTGTTCCCGCCCGGAGGGCTCGCTCTGGTGCCGCTGACCGTCCGCCTCTCCGCAATGTCGATCGGATTTGTTGCTTTCGCGCTGGTCGGCCGATCGGTCTTTGTCGGCGTGCTGGCCGGGGAGGTCGCGCTGATGCTGGGTGCAGTATCGTTTGCGGGGTGATCGGCCCCGGTGATCGATCAATTGGGGCTCAACCGCGTCCTGCCTCTCTCCCGTTGCCTGCGCGAGCAGGTTGGATTAGTTTGGATCCAAAATTATCCAATTTTCTGAGCCAACCGACGCTCAGGGAGGTCGATGATGCAGCCGCGTGTGCTCGAACCGACTGTCGCCGAGGAGGTTGCGCGGATCGCGATTGCGCCGCGGCTTGCCGGACTCCACGGCAGGCGCATCGGCTTTGTCGACAACAGCAAGTGCAATGCCGACCTGTTCCTCGCGCGCATCATCGAACGGCTTTGCGAACGGTATGCCATTATTGAGGGCCCGATCCTGCGCAAGGGGGCACCGAAGGACCATTTGTCGTCGGCCGACCTGGACGTGCTCGCAGCTTGCGATGCCGTCGTGCAATGTTTCGGTGACTGCGGCACCTCGACCTCCATCAGCGTCGCCGATGCGGTCGAGATCGAACGGCGTGGCGTCCCGACCGTGACCGTCTTCAGCAGCGCTTTCGTTGCGGCCGGGCGTAAGCAGGCCGCCGGCCGGGGAATGGCGGATCTGCCCGCCGCGCAGATTCCGCACCCGATGCACACGGCCGGGCGCGATCTCGTCGCCGCCCGCGCGGACGCGGTCGTCGAGCTCTTGGTCGAGCGCCTCACGCGAGAGGACACTTCCACCGCAGCTGCCCCCAGTATTGCGAGTTTCGCCGGCGTGGACGATCTCGACGATCAGGAAATGCTCTTTGCGCGCGGCTGGACGGACGGATTGCCGGTTGTGGTCCCGACTGCCGCAAAGGTGGACGCGATGATCGCCGCCTCGGGCCGCGATCGGTCGGAGCCCGTCGGGCCCATTCCGCCGCGCTGGCGGACGGGGACGATCGAGAAAATTGCGGTCAATGCCGTGATGGCCGGTTGCCGAAGCGAATATTTCCCGGTGGTGCTGGCCGCCATCGACGCCTTGCTGGATGACGCCTGCCAGCTCTACGGCATCCAGACCGCGACCAACACGACGTCTCCGCTCTTGATCCTCAACGGGCCGGTCATCGACCGGCTGGGCATCAACGCCCGCGGTAACGTCTTCGGGCAAGGGGCGCGCCCCAATGCCACCATCGGCCGTGCCGTGCAGTTGGTTTTGCGCAATATCGGCGGCGATATTCCGGGCGAGACCGACATGGCGACGCATGGCCATGCCGGGAAGTTCACGGCTTGCATTGCCGAGGCGGAAGCCGACAGCCCTTGGCCGCCGTTTCATGTGGAGCGAGGTTTCGCGCCTGCGGACAGCACCATCACGGTGATCGGCGCGTCAGCGCCACAAAACATCTTCACCTATGGCTGCGAGACCGGTCAGGACATCCTCGAGCATTTCATCGGCGCCGCGCTGGGGCTCGGCCACAACAACATCATCTTTCCAACCGGGCCGCTGTTCGTGGTCAGCCCCGAGCACGCCGGAACGCTCGCGCGCGACGGCATCGGCAAGCGGGAGCTTCGCGATACGCTTTTCGAGCGTGCCCGGATTCCATTGACGCGATTTGCCGCCCGCAGCGTGAAGGGGCTCGAGCACCGGCGCGAGCGCTGGTTCGCCGAGGTCGGCGACAGAGATCATGTCGGGATCGCCGACCGGCCCGAGGACATTCACATCCTCGTTGCCGGCGGCGCCGGGATACACTCCCTTTTTGTTCCAACCGCCTTCAGCTACGGTCCGGTCACGCGGTCGATCGGCGCGCCAGGCGCATAGCGAGGCTGGTGCCGAAACGCGAGGAGTGAATGACATCGGAAGCATCTGGCGCCGCCCCGCTTGCCGCAGCGGCACCGCTATCGCCCGACAGAGCGAAGGCAGCGCCCTCTTTCCTCAAGCAGGCCGGATTGCTGGGAGCATCAGCAGCCCTTGCCGTCCTCATCCTGCTGCCGCAGCCGGAAGGCTTGTCGGTTGCGGGCCAGCGCATGCTGGGCATTTTCGCGTTTGCGGTGGTCGTCTGGATGACCGAAGCGCTCGATTATGCGGCAAGCTCGATTGTCCTGATGGCGCTGATGGCCTTCCTGCTTGGTACCGCGCCCGACCCGGTGCATCCCGATCATCTTCTCGGGACGCCGGCGGCATTGTCAGAGGCGCTCGCCGGCTTCACCAATTCCGCGGTTGCGCTTATTGCCGCCTCGCTGGTCATCGCTGCTGCGATGACCATCACCGGCCTCGACCGCCGCGTGGCGCTCAGGGTGGTCTCGCTCATCGGGACGAGCCGCGGCCGCATTCTCGGCGGCATCGTGCTCGTAATGGCGGCGCTGGCCTTTTTCATTCCGACCGCGTCGGCGCGCGTGGCATGCTTGACGCCCATCGTGCTGGGCCTGACCTCTGCGCTTGGGATCGAGAGGAAGAGCCGGGTCGCCGGCATGCTGATGATGGCGATCCCTTATCTCTCCCTCATCTGGGCGATGGGGGTGGCTACCGGCGCGGCACAGAACGTCTACGCGAATGCGCTGATGCAGCGCACCATAGGCTTGAGCATTTCTTGGATCGACTGGCTTGCCGTCGGCGCGCCGTTCTCGGTTGCGATGAGCATCGCCGCTTACGTGGTGCTCATGCAGATGATGGCACCAGAGCCGGGCACCGCGGCTCGAGGCGCAAGCTCCAGCTCCGGGGCGCTGACCGACTTGGCCCGTCAGCTCGGACCAATGAGCGCGCGGGAAGGAAAGTTGCTTGGGCTTTCCGTCATGCTCCTTTGCGGCTGGGCAACGGAGGGCAAGCTGCATTTCCTCGATTCCTCGTCGCTGGCGATCGCAGCGGTGGCTTTGATGTTGCTGCCGGGGATCGGCGTTTTGGGCTGGAAGGACGTTCAGTCGCGCATTCCCTGGGGCATTCTTATCCAGCTCGGCGTCGGAGTCGGGCTCGGAACCGCAATGTTGAAGACCGGGGCAGCGGGTTGGCTCGCGACCTATGTGGTCGACGTCTTCGCGGTGCGTGAGCTTTCCCCGTTCGCCATTCTCGCCGTGCTGTGGCTGTTCCTGATTGTGCTCCATCTCGGCTTCTCGAGCGGCGCCGCTATGGCAACCACCATGATCCCGGTCATGATGAGTGTCCTGCAGCAGGCGCAGATCCCGAGCATGAAGATCGCGGGCATGACCATGCTACTGACATTCGTCACGAGCGTCGGCTGGATACTTCCGATCAACGGACCGCAGAACATGCTCGCCTTCGGCACCGAGACCTTTGCGGCGCGCGATTTCATCCGTGTCGGCACCGTGCTGACGGTGATCGCTTATGCGATGTTGTTGCTGTTCGCGGCGACCTATTGGCGCTGGCTCGGCTACGTCTGATCGAAGGATGTCCCGGCAAAGTGTCCCCCGGCGTTCCGACCGGCCTGCCTCCGCGAAGGCGGGGAGCGTGCGCAAGGTGGTGCGGCTGCGGGCGCTTCCGCGAGAGCACGGCGGAACCACCGCCGAGGCGGTCTATCGCACGTTGCGTCATGGCATCGTGCATGGCGTGCTCGCGCCCGGCGAGCGGTTGCGCAGTGACGCACTGGCAGGCGAGCTCAAGGTGAGCCGTACGCCGGTGCGCGAGGCGCTGCGCAAGCTCGAAGCCGAGGGACTGGTCACCCATTCCGGCTCTCGGCTGATCGTGCATGCGCCGAGCGAGCAGGACCTGACCGAGCTGTTCTACGTGCGCGAGGCCCTGGAGGGCATGGCGGCGCGGCTTGCGGCGGAGAATGCAATGCCGTCCGAGATCGCGGAAATGGGCGAGTTGTTGGACGACATGGAAGCCTTGATGCAGCGCGGCGATCTCGAGGCGGTGCGCAGCCTTACGGCTGAATTTCACCTATCGATATGCCGCGCCGCGCATAATCATCGCCTGCTGCAGCTGCTTGCCACGTTGCTCGACACGGCACGAAAGATCCAGACCAGCACTTTATTCGGCGAGGGCCGCGCGGCCGAAGCCCTGCGCGAGCATCGCGATCTCCTGACCGCCATCGCGGCCCGCAATGCCGAGCGCGCGGAGGGCGTCGCCAGGGCGCACCGGCGCAGGACGTTGGACCTGCGGAAGGACATGCTGCGCGCGCGGTTGCGGAAAAGCCGTACTACAGTCACGCAAGACGGCTCATAAGGGCCCATAACGAGAGCATCCTCGCCGCGCGGCTACCTGCGCGGGCTCTGCCATCTGCCAGTTATGCGTTTTGGGCGCTCTTTCGCTCCGCATATGGGCGACGATGCCCGGCACCGGCTTAAGATTTCGCCTGCTTGATTAAAAATTGTGCAGTCGCCGCGGTTCGTTGCGCGAGTGGCCCGACCTGGGTTTCAGGCCGGCACGAAAGTCCTTCATTTCCCGGCTTTTTTGGGCTCCGCGCCGAACATGGCACGGGGTTTGATTCTAGGAGCCGCGGCACAGCCCGCGCGGGGCAGTCTCCGGCGCGGTGAAGCTTTGTCGAATGCCGCTTGGCCCTGCACGCGCGTAGGGCCGGCCTAAGGGGGGATGAAAACCCATGAAGATCGTCATGGCCATCATCAAGCCATTCAAGCTCGACGAGGTCCGCGACGCTCTGACCGCGACCGGGGTGCACGGGATGACCGTCACCGAGGTCAAAGGTTACGGGCGCCAGAAGGGCCACACCGAGATCTACCGCGGCGCTGAATACGCTGTGAGCTTCCTACCGAAGATCAAGATCGAGGTGGCGGTCCCAACCGACCAGGTCGACAAGACCATCGACGCCATTACCGGGGCGGCAAAAACCGGTCAGATCGGGGATGGAAAGATCTTCGTTCTCGACCTCGAAAACGCCGTGCGCATCCGCACCGGCGAAACCGATGCTGCGGCAATCTGAAACCCGCGCCAGGGACAGGAGCAATATCATGACATTGAAGAAGCCTATACGTGCGGGGCTCGTGGCTCTCCTCTTCGGAGTCCTGCTCGGCATCTGCCTGAGCGTTTCCTCCTACACGCCATCCTATGCGCAGGACCAGGCGCCGGCCGCCGATCAGGCGCCCGCCGCCGATAGCGGACCGGCAGTCGAGACGCTGCCGTGCGACTCCAAGGTCTACAAGGAATGCTCGCCGAATTCCGGCGACACCGCCTGGATGCTCACCTCGATGGCCATCGTGCTGATGATGACCATCCCCGGGCTGGCATTGTTCTACGGCGGCATGGTGCGCAAGAAGAACGTCGGCGACACCATCATGACGAGTTTCGCCATCACCTGCCTGATCAGCATCCTGTGGCTGTTCTTTACTTACAGCCTGGCGTTCCGCGAGGGCGGTGATGTTTTTGGCACCGACATGGGCTGGTTCATCGGCGGGCTCGATCGCGCCGGCCTACAGGGCATCATGAGCGATATTGCCAATAACAAGGGCAATCCTAATACGCTCGCGCCGACGATCCCCGAGACTGTCTACTCGATGTTCCAGCTGACCTTCGCGATCATCACCGCGGCGCTGATCTTCGGGTCCACCGCGGAGCGCATGAAGTTCTCGGCCATGCTCTGGTTTACGGGCTTGTGGGCGATCTTCGTCTATTCGCCGATCGCGCACTGGGTGTGGGGTCCGGACGGCATGTTCAACAGCTCCAACCCGCACAGCTTTATCAATGTGCTGGACTTCGCGGGCGGCACTGTGGTGCACGTCAACTCCGGCACTGCCGGCCTGATGTGTGCGTTGATGCTCGGCAAGCGCAAGGAAGCCGGCCCCGCCCACAATATGATCCTCACCATGATCGGCGCCTCCCTGCTGTGGGTCGGCTGGTTCGGCTTCAATGCCGGCTCGGCCGTGACCGCGGGCCTGCAGGCCGGCATGGCGATGCTGGTGACCCACACCGCGACCGCGACTGCGGGCTTCACTTGGATGATCGTCGAGTGGCTGCTCAAGGGTAAGCCGACCGTGATCGGCATCTGCTCGGGTGCGGTCGCCGGCCTGGTGGCCATTACGCCGGCGTCGGGCTTCGTTGGTCCGCTCGGCTCGTTCTGGATCGGTGTGGCCGCCGGCATCATCTGCTACTGGGGCTGCACCGGTCTCAAGCACATGTTCGGTTACGATGATGCGCTCGATACATTCGGAGTGCATGGGGTCGGCGGCGCGAGCGGCGCGATCCTGACCGGCGTGTTCGCCGTCAACGAGTACGGCGGCACCCCCGGCCTTATCGAGGGCAACTGGATGCAGCCCGTCTATCAGGCGATCGGCGTTGTCACGGTGTTCGTCTACGACGTCATCGTGACGCTGATCCTGCTCAAGATCGTCGACATCTTCATCGGCCTGCGCGTGCCCGAAGAGGTGGAACGCGAGGGTCTGGACCTAGCGCTGCACGGCGAGACCGTGCAGTAGGTGTGGGGCGCGTGATCCTGAGCTTTTCGGAACGGATCATGCTTTCCTGATAGGCGCACAACGGTTGGGGCGGAGACCCGGCACCGCCCTTTCCGTCGAGAGGCCTCGGCTTAGGCTGGGGCCTCTCACTTTTTTTGCGCGATGATCCGGCGGCCAATCAGATGTTTGCCGAACATCATTGTTGGTAATCAACAACAAATGACGTCGCTGAGCCGGCAGGTGCGCGCAAATGCGGCCACGGTCCTTCCGGCGCCACATGGCAGCGCCACATGGTTATGCATCGATTTCGCGCAGCAGCCCGAAAAATATGCAGCGGCGGGCGGCGGCCAAACAAACTTTGAAGCTACTTACCGGCAATTGCCCATCGCAATCGTCCATCCCTCGGCGATTCAACATCAATTTGGACAGACTCCTCAGCCGGCGTAGCACCCGACAAAATGTCGCGGGGTGGCATGTCCATTGCAGTGGTGCGGTCGGAGTTCATGCAAGCCGACCTAGGGGGCAGCCCGTTTAATCTTGTCTTGATCCACGGATCGGAGAGGCCAACCCGTCGCCCTTCGGAACTCTTTTCCCGTAGTCCAACTCCAATGGGAGGACAGTGATGAAAGCTACCTTCAGTGCGATGTTCGTGTCGGCCATGCTGCTCGCCTCCACGGGCGCCTATGCGGCCGGTGGTTATATTCAGGCCTCGAGCGAGCAAGACCAGATTGTGGCCGCTGCCAACAAGCCGCAGCTGGTGACGATGAATTCGACCGATGCCGCCAAGGGTCTCAAGAACGCCAACGGCGTCGTGACCCTTGACCAATCCGGCACCTACTTCACCATCGTTGGCGTGCAGGTTGGCAGCCGCGGCGGGACGGGGCTGGTTCGCCTGTGGTTCCAGACCAATGGCAAGGATGCCGACAACAGCAACTGTGAGCAGCTGGTGCCGACGCCGGACTTCACGACCGTCATGATTTCGCAGGGCGTGGGCGAGTACAAGAAGGGCGACAAGGTCAACGCAATGATCTCGGGCTCCGCGACCGGCATCGGCCTCGTCTATAAGAAACCCGCTGGCGAGCCGGCGGTGCCCAGCGTGATCTTCTCGGCCTGGAAGATCGACTAAGCGCTACCGCAATCGTCGTTATCGCAACTAATGGGGGCGCCTGCACGGCGCCCCCATTTCACTTTGAGCTGTTGTCTCGAGCTCTTGGGCGAAGACGAAATCGTCTAACGCAGCGCCGCCGCCAGCTTCGCCGCCTGCTCCTTCAGCACGTCCGGGGCCTCCTTCTCGCTCGCGGGTGGCTTGAGAGGTACGCCTTCCTTGCGCGGGATGACGTGGACGTGCAGATGGAAGACGACCTGGCCGCCGGCGGTCTCGTTGAACTGCTGCATGGTGATCCCGTCGGCGGCAAAAACCTTCATGCTCGCAAGCGCGATCTTCTGCGCCACCTTCATCACATGGGCGAGATCTTCGGGCGCGACGTCGAGAATGTTGCGGGCCGCCGCCTTAGGCAGCACCAGGGTGTGACCGGGCGCGCGTGGCATGATGTCGAGGAACGCAAGCGCCCGTTCATCCTCGTAAACCCGGTAGCAGGGGAACTCGCCGCGCAGGATCTTGGCGAAGATGTTTTCGGGATCATAGGCCGGCATGGATTTCTCCCGGGGCAATGCTGTGGTCATTCCTTTCGAAACGGCGCCGCATCGGCGAACTCCTCGATCTCCTCAGCGATGTAGTCGCGCTCGGCTTTGAGGAAGTCGGCGATCGCGCGTCGCAGCGCCGGATCGGCGATGTAGTGCGCCGAGTAGGTCTCGGTAGGCAGATAACCGCGGGCGAGCTTGTGCTTGCCCTGCGCGCCCGCCTCGACGCGGGGAAGCCTGTGGGCAATGGCATATTCGATCGCCTGATAGTAGCAGACTTCGAAATGCAGGAACGGGTGGTGCTCGATCGCGCCCCAATGCCGGCCGAACAAGGTCCGCGATCCGATGAAATTGATGGCCCCGGCGATCCAACGTCGGTTGCGCTTGGCCATCACCAGGAGGATGCGGTCGCGCATGCTCTCGCCGATCATGGAATAGAAGGCGCGGGTCAGATAAGGATGGCCCCATTTGCGCGAACCCGTGTCCATATAGAACTCGAAAAAGGCATCCCACACGGCTTCCGTAAGATCGGATCCAGAAAGCCAGTGGATAGTGATGCCGTCGGCTAGCGCATCGGAGCGCTCGCGCCGGATGGTCTTGCGCTTGCGCGAGGCAAGCGCCCCCAGGAAAGCATCGAAGGATTCGTAGCCGGCATTCTGCCAATGGAACTGCCGGTGCGTGCGTAAAAGATAGTCATGCTGGCCGAGCAGCTTCCACTCCGCTTCGGTCGGGAAGGTGACGTGGACCGAAGAGGCTCTGGAGCGGCGGCAGACCTCTGCCAGTCCATCGGCGAGCAGTCCGCGAACGTATTGCGCGTGGGGACCTGGACGTACCAACAAGCGACGCCCGGTGGCGGGCGTAAACGGCACGCTCACTTGCAGCTTCGGATAGTAGCGGCCGCCGGCCCTTTCATAGGCATCTGCCCAGCTGTGATCGAACACATATTCCCCCTGGGAATGGGATTTGGCGTAGCAGGGGGCGACGCCGAGAACGGTGCCATCGGCCGCCTCGGCGACGGCATGCAGGGGCTGCCAACCGGTGCGGGTGCGGGCTGAGCCAGAGCGTTCCAGTGCCGAGAGAAAATCGTGCGTAATGAATGGGTTGTATTCGGTCTCTAAAGCCTCTTCACCGGCTCCCCACGGTGGCGTGGCCGCATCCTGAGCCTTGGCGTGGAGTCCATTGTCCATCGGTCTGCAGATATCGCCAGGTTGTTCCACCGGGAGCGGATTGGCGCAGGCATCCCAATCCTCGCGCGCGATGTCGGTCAGCGCGCTGATGGTGCGCAGCGTAATCTCGGCGGGAGCGGCGGTCGATCTGTTGGACAATGACGTCATCGATGAGAGCACAACCTTTCCGACCCAGGTTCCAATGTCGCGATATTAGGGCCTGAACCCCTCGAAAATCATCTGGTCGGCAAAACGTGCGGCGCGCGCGCGGTCCTCCGCCCCGCGCACCGTCCAGGTCAACAGCGGCATCCCACAGAGATGGCGCGCTGCTGTTGGCAACAAGGCCGGCAAGTCCTTGATCGAATACGCAACAAATTGCGGACGCGCCGCCAGCAAACCCCGCAGATAGGCGAGGGCGTGCGAATTTCCAGGATCGGCTCTGTCGCCCGACCAACGTTCGGCGACGATCCCGCGCGTCAGGCCGGGGGTCTTGGCGCGGACGGCAGCGATCTGGGCCGGGTCGAACGACATCAGCGCGCAAGGCCCCGCATAGGCGGAGAGGACCGACGCGGCCCGCACGGGAAGTCGCGTGTCTCCGCTACGCGCGCTCTTCAACTCGATCACCAATGTCACACGTCCGCCCACCAGGTCGCACAATTCGCCCAATGAGATCATCCGGTCGCCGGTGCCCTTGAAGGCGACGCGCCGCAGCTCGGCGCTCGTTATGGCGTCGAGCCGGGCGTTGCCCTCGTTGAGGCGCCCGAGCACGTCGTCGTGATGCACCATGGCTTCGCCGTCGGCGCTGATCTGCAGGTCGCATTCGATCGCATAGTTGGCTGCAACCGCGGCCGCAAAGGCTGTGGGCGTGTTCTCGATCGCGCCGGCGTTTGCGTCATGCAGGCCCCGATGCGCAACGGGTCGTGCGATCAGCCAGTCCGGGGCAAGTCTCATGCGACTTCGAACAAGCCTTCGACCTCAACGGCGGCATCCAGCGGCAAGGAGGCGACCCCCACGGTGGTACGGGCATGCCGGCCCTTTTCGCCCAGCACTTCGACCATCAAGTCCGAAGCCCCATTCATCACCTTCGGCCCGTCGACAAAAGCGGGGTCCGAATTAATAAAGCCGCCGAGCCGCACCACGCGCACGATCTTGTCGAGGTCACTCAGCGCGACCTTGGCCTGGGCGAGCAGGTTGATCGCGCAGGCGCGGGCCGCCTTCTGCCCATCCTCGTTCGAGACGTTCTGCCCAAGCTTGCCTTTGGCAACGAGCTTGCCGCCCGCTTCGAGGCAAAGCTGCCCGGATACGACCAACAAGGCGCCGGTGCGAACGAATCCCACATAGTTGGCGATCGGGGTAGCCGGGGTGGGCAGAGCAATACCGAGTTCCGCAAGTCGCTTCTCTACCACACCGGCCATGATGCTCTCCTGCAATGACTTTATCCCTGCAATGACTTTATCGTGCCTGGCTGCCGGACGGCAGGGCCGGTCCGCGCCTTGTCTTCGCCCATCGCCCGCGACCTTGCAAGCAGTGGAGAGGCGCGGTTGCGGGGCGGCTTTCATGTGCCTATGTTGCAGTGCTGGCCGGGCGATCAGGAGATCGGTTGCGATGACACCCAAAGCTAACGGGATCGGCGCCGCGGCCGCGGTGGTTTGCCTCCTCACGATTATCTGCAGCGCTGGGCCGGCGCCGCCCGCCCGTGCTTTGGCGACGACGGCAGTCGAGCTTGCCTCCCATCGCGCCGTTTACGAGCTGACGCTGGCGCAGGCGCACGGGAGCTCGCAAACGGTGTCGGCGCGAGGGCGCATCCTCTACGACTTCGCCGGCAGCGCGTGTGAAGGCTACAAGCTGGAGTTTCGCCAAGTCTCCGAGCTCGACAACGGCGAGGGCAAGGTCACCTTGAGCGACCTGCGCTCCAACACTTGGGAGGATGCCGAGGCGAATAACTACCACTTCAAGTCGGAAAACTACCTCAACAATCGGTTGACCGATCAGGTCGACGGCGAGGCGGTACGCCAAGCGGGCGATATCCAAGTTTCATTGACCAAGCCACGGCAGACCAAGATCAGCCTCGACCACGCGATTGTGTTCCCGACCGAGCATGTCCGCCGCATCATCGATGCGGCTCGCGCTGGCAAAACCATCTTGGAATTTCCGGTCTATGACGGGTCCGAGCGGGGCGACAAGATCTACAACACGCTTACGGTCATAGGTCGCGCCATACCGGGGAACGAACGCGTGCCGACCGATGCCGCAGCCGGTCAGCAGGCGCTCGCCGGAATGACGCGCTGGCCGGTCACAGTCAGCTATTTCGAGCGCAACAGCGGGGCCGGCGAGCAAACACCAATCTATTCGATCTCGTTCGAGCTCTATGAGAACGGCATCTCGCGCGCTCTTCTGCTCGACTACAACGACTTTGCGATCAGCGGCGAGCTCACCTCACTCGAGATCCGAGATGCCAAGCCCTGCCCGTGAGTCCCGTCGTCGTCGCTTGCGAGAGCATGCGGGAGCAGGGTCCTACTGCGATGGTTTCTCGGGAGCGCGCAGAAGCATAGATCCCGGCGCTTCGCTATTCCTCCTCCTCTCCAAACACCAAGCCGCGCACCACCGCATCCGCGCCGAAGCGTGCGCGCAAGCGGTCGATGGCGCGCTCGGCGTCGGCGGTGCGCCGGTCGATGAGGTCGAAGAAATCGCCGCCCTCTGCCGCAACCAGCGCGGAGACGCCGATACCGATCAGGCGGTAGCGTGTGCCGTCGGCCTCGTGCGCTAAGAGCTCGCGTCCGCAGGCAAATATTTTCGCCGCGAGCTGGGTCGGTTGCGCGAAAGAGTGCGCGCGCGTGCGCAGGCGAAAGTCTGCGGCCTTGAGCTTCAGCGTCACCGTGTGTCCGGCAAGCTCGCTCTTCTTCAGGCGTGCCGATACCTTCTCGGAAAGCCGCAACAAGCGAAGCTCGAGCTGGCGGCGGTCGGCGATATCCGCATCGAATGTTGTCTCGGCGGAGATGCTCTTGCTCTCGCGCGCGGCAGAAACCGGGCGATCGTCAATGCCGTGCGCGAGGCGTGAGAGGCGCGCCCCCTCGGCGCCGAAGCGGCGCGTCAATTCGGCTTCGCCCGCCCTCTGCAGATCGCCGATGGTGCGGAAGCCTTCGGCGGAGAGGCGCGCCTGCGCGACCTTGCCGACGCCGAATATCTGCGTGACTGGACGTGATGCGAGAAAGCGCGCGGCCTCTTCGCGGCCGATGACCGCGAAGCCGCGCGGCTTGTCGAGGTCGGAAGCAATCTTGGCGAGGAACTTGTTGCACGAGAGCCCGATCGACACCGTGACGCCGAGCTCGCGCTCGACCCGTGTGGCAAAGGAGGCGAGTGCCTTCGCGGGCCAGCTGCCGTGCAGCCGCTCTGTGCCGGTGAGGTCCATGAATGCCTCGTCGATTGAAACTGGCTCGACCATAGGCGTGAGCTCGAGCATCAGGCGGCGCACCTCTTGGCCGACGCGGGCGTATTTCGCCATGTCGGGCGGCACCACTTTTGCGGATGGACAGAGCCGCCGCGCCTCGAACATCGGCATCGCCGAACGCACCCCGAACGTGCGCGCCACGTAACAGGCGGTAAGGACGACACCGCGCCTGCGCCCGCCCACGATGACGGGCTGGTCGGCAAGCTTCGGATCATCGCGCTTCTCGATGGTGGCGTAGAAGGCATCGCAATCCACGTGCGCGACCGCGAGATGGTCAAGCTCTCCGTGGCGCAGCACTCTGGGCGAGCCGCAAGCTGTGCAGCGGCCGGGCGCTTCCGCCGCATCGTGAAGGCAATCTCGGCAGAAGGCCGGCATGGCCCGCCTTCACGCCGCGCCCGTATGCCCGGGACGATCGTCGAGCGCTTCGCGCGCCTGCGCCACCTCCTGCGGATCAAGCTCACGCTCTGCCGCGAACGCCAGCAACAAACTCTCGTCGCCTACCAGATATTCGAGCACGCCGAGCAGGAAACCCGGTTCGTGGGCGGCGGCGCGCAGCGATTGCGGCCCGATACCGGTTGCGGCGAGGAAACCTGCAAGCCTACCGGGTTCTTGCGCAAGAAACGAGAGCGCCGCGACCGCAATCTCGGTCGCAGCCTCCGCGCGGGTCTGCGCGGCCAGCTTGCGGTGCCGGCCAGAGGGCTTCTTCATGTCTCGACTCTCTCGCCCAACGATAGTTTGATCTCTTGGACAAGCAAAGCTAGGTTCCAGCTGAAAACACAAAGGCAAGATTGCGAGGCAGGGTCGCGTGCGAGGGCTTGTTGAGGCGGCTCTTTGTGCCGGCGGCTTGGCGGCCGCGTGCCTTGCCGGCAGCGGCGCCGCGCATGCGGTAGATCATCCGGACCTGTTCGAGGTTGCCTCGCCGGATTTCCCCGACAACGGCATGCTGAGCGAGGCCCATGCCGGTGTCGGCAAAAGCCTGCGCGGACCGTGGGCCTGCGGCGGGCAGAATCAATCGCCGGCGCTTTCCTGGTCGCATGCTCCGGCCGAAACCAAAAGCTTTGCCATCATCATGGATGATCCGGACGCGGCCAGCGGTCGCGGGGGCAATCATTGGATCATGTACGACATCCCACCCACGACCGTGGCGGTCGCTCGTGGGGAGGCCAATCAGCCGGGAAGATTTGTCAGCGGCAATTCCGGCAACAATGCCGCCTATCACGGCGCCTGCGCCGAGCCGGGTGCTAAAGCGCATCATTTCATTTTTCTGGTGTATGCCCTCGACATCCCGCTCGGGCAGCTAAAGCCGGGCCTGACCAAGGCCGAGTTCATGCGGGAGATCCAGGGCCACAATCTCGCCGAGGCGAGCATTGTGGCGCGCTACCAGCGCGCCGCCGACGGGAAGGCGCTCTTATCGTCTAAGTGAGGTGCGTTTTGGATGCAACTTTTGCGGCGGTCGGGCCGGCCGTGCCAGACCTTGGCTAAGTCATTCATGTATATGATAATAATGCGTTTCTTTGCGATATGTCGCGCGGCCAATGTGTGGGCAGGCGTTTGCCTTTCCGTAAGGAATTGCCGCTAGCTTTTTCTCGTCATTCCCCAACCTGCCACCGAGATGACGCCCGGCGGATTTGAGGGGGCCTGCCGGTAATTGCGGCTCGGATTCGACGCGGGGACGTTGAATTCAAAGCCCTGCTGAAATCGGCTAGTTTCGCATGAAGCCGGCGTCGGCGCACATGGGCGTGCCGCTGCGGGCCGCGGAGGTGGGGGGCGGGAAGGTGGGGGATGGCGAAGACCGTCATGATCGTGGAGGACAACGAGCTCAACATGAAGCTCTTCCACGACCTCTTGGAGGCGCACGGCTATCAGACCGTCGGCACCCGTAATGGCATCGAGGCGCTCGATCTCGCCCGCAGGCATCGCCCGGATCTCATCCTGATGGACATCCAGCTGCCTGAAGTATCTGGCCTGGAAGTGACGAAGTGGCTGAAGGAAGACCCTGAGCTGCAAGCGATCCCTGTCGTCGCCGTCACCGCCTTCGCGATGAAGGGTGACGAAGAGCGAATTCGTGAAGGCGGCTGCGAGGCCTACCTTTCGAAGCCGATCTCGGTCGGCAAATTCATGGAGACCATCCGCCGATTCCTGGTGATTCCGGAGGGAGATCGTCGATGACCGCCCGCGTTCTCGTCGTCGACGACGTGCCGGCAAACGTCAAGCTTCTGGAGGCTCGCCTCTCCGCCGAGTATTTCGATGTCGTCACGGCGGTCAGCGGCCTCGAGGCCTTGACGATCTGCGAACGGGCGGAATGCGACGTGGTGCTGCTCGACGTGATGATGCCCGACATGGACGGGTTTGAAGTCTGCCGCAGGCTTAAGAGCGGCCTGACCACCCATCATATTCCGGTCGTTATGGTGACCGCTCTCGATCAACCCTCCGATCGTGTCAAGGGGCTCGAATCCGGCGCCGACGACTTCCTTACCAAACCGGTTTCCGACGTGGCGCTGATCGCGCGGGTGCGCTCGCTCGCGCGCCTGAAGATGATGACCGACGAGCTGCGCATGCGGGCGGTCACCTCGCGCGAGATCGGCATCGAGAGCCCGGAGCGCGAGGCGCTGAGCGAGGCCGGCCGCAACGGCCGCATCCTCATGGTCGACGATCGTCCCGCGCTCTCCGACCGTATCCAGACGATGCTGGCAAGCGAGCACAAGGTCGACCTTGAACGAGATCCCAACGAAGCGCTGTTTCACGCCGCCGAAGGCAATTACGACCTGGTGATCGTCTCGCTCGACCTCGAGAATTTCGACGGTCTGAGGCTGTGCAGCCAGCTGCGCTCGCTCGAGCGCACGCGCAACGTTCCCTTGCTGGCCATCGCCGAGGCCGACAGCAATGCGCGGCTGGTGCGCGCACTCGAGATCGGCGTCAATGATTACCTGGTGCGGCCGTTCGACAAGAACGAACTGGCGGCGCGCGCCCGCACGCAGATCCGCAAGAAGCGATACACCGAGCGCTTGCGCGATAACATGCAGCTTTCGATCGAGATGGCGATCACCGATGCACTGACCGGGCTCTACAATCGGCGCTATATGGAGTCTCATGTGGGCACGCTGGTCGATCAGGCAGCCGCACGCGGCAAGCCGCTCTCGGTGCTCATCCTCGACATCGATTACTTCAAATCGATCAACGATACCCACGGCCACGATGCCGGCGACAGCGTGTTGCAGGATTTTGCCGTCCGCATTCGCAAGTCGATCCGCGGCATCGATCTCGCCTGCCGCTACGGCGGGGAGGAATTCGTGGTGGTGATGCCGGAGACCGACATGGCGGTTGCCACTATGGTCGCCGAGCGGTTGCGGCGTCGTATCGCCAGCGAGCCGTTCCCGATCCAGAAGGGGGCGCGCTCGATCGATGTCACCATCTCGATCGGCATTGCCGGGCTCAGCCCCGGCGATGATGCCGCAGCGGTCATCAAGCGCGCCGACCTGGCGCTCTATCGCGCCAAGCGCGACGGTCGCAATCGGGTGGTGCCGGACGCCGCCTGAGCTTGCGCGCCAAGAACTTCAATTCTCAACAGGATTCATTTCTCAAAGAAAGATTTGTCCATCAGGACGGTCAGCACTGCCCGAGGTGCAACTGCAATCGTCAACCTTAAGATTTCATGATGATTGAAGACTTAACGTTTTCCACACGGTAATTTATTGGAATCCCGATAACGTTGCGCTAACCTTCACTTGCGCGATGGCCTATAGCCTCTGATTATGGAGGAGAGGCGGCAGCTTGCTCTAACTTCTTGATTTCTTTGATAACCCTACGGAGTGCTCAGGTCCGCCGCATCTCCTGGGTCCGTGGGGTTCGGCCGGTTCGGGAGCGGTTACGAGTGGCCTCCTCAAGAAGCCGCTCCCGGCCGGCCACTCGCGCCGAAAGCCCGCAAAAGTAGAGATTTTTGACGCAACTACCAACAGGCCGCCTCCTGTTCAGGCTTCAATTGGCGTCCCCGTACGCGGGCCGGAGAGTGGCAGCAGGTAATTTTCCGCGGCTACTTGATCTTCCCTTCGCGGAACTCGACATGCTTGCGCGCCACGGGATCGTACTTCTTCTTCACGAGCTTATCGGTCTGGGTGCGGGAGTTCTTCTTGGTGACATAATAGAAGCCGGTATCCGCGCTCGAAACGAGCTTCACCTTGATGGTCGTGGACTTGGCCATGAACGAAACCTCACTTGCAATGACAGGTGTACCGGCACCGCGCTGCGGGCCAATTTGCCCGCGAAAGTAGCGGCTCAAGGCGCAATGTCAAGGAAGCGCCTTACAATAGCTCGCGTACGAAATGGCGATGCCGCATTTGGTAGAAGGGGACCGGCAGATCGTGCCCGAAGCCGTTTTCCATGCGGGCTTCTATCTCTTCCAGCACCACGGCGGTGATTGCAGCGATATCGAGCTGGCGCGCCTGCCGCATCGGCATCCATACGAGCTCGGTGAGCTCGGCGTCAGGACCGATCATGCCCTCGGTTCGGCCGGCGATGGCGCGGGCATCGACGGCGAAAAAACGCGTATCGAAGCGCTTGGGCCGGCGCGGCGGCGTGATCGCCCGTGCCACGAAATGGATCGCCGACAGGTCCGGAAGGATATGCGCCTGCGCGAAGGCAGTCCACGGTCCCGGCGGTGGCGCTGGCGTCTCGTCGACAAGTGCACCGATCATGATGCCGGTCTCCTCATAGGTCTCGCGGATCGCCGCCAAGGCAAGCGCGCGGGCTCTGAACGGGCTTGCCCGCTTGACCGCGCGGGTCAGACGCGCTTCGGCTGCCGGGTCGAGCGGCCGCATCGCGGTCATGCGCCGGTCGGCCGGCTCGATCCGACCACCCGGAAAGACGAATTTGCCGGGCATGAACTTGTGCCCGTTATGGCGCTTGCCCAGCAGCACCTTGAGGTCGGCGCCCGAGTGATCAATGACGATCAGGGTCGCGGCATCCCTGGCCCGCACGTTCGGCAGGCGGTAATAGCTCTCGTCTTCCAGGAGCTCTCTGGCGAGCGCATTCATGCGATCGAGGCCGTGTAGCGCTTGATCCACTGTTCCTTGATCCATCATCGCTGCCGCTTGCCGTCGCGTCGCTCCCGCGCGGGTCGCACGGCACGCCTGCGCTCCTTCCCGTCTCTGCCGCGCGAATGCCGGACTATCTCGCGCCGCCCCTCGGAGACAAGCTCGAAGCGTAGCGCGCCGGCGAGCGGGGCGGCCTCGACGAGCTTCACGGTGACAGGATCACCGAGCCGGTAACTCTCTCCGCTCGTGCTGCCGATGAGCGCGTGCCGGTCCTCATGATAACGGAAATACTCCGTTCCGATGGTCCGTGCGGGCACGAAACCGTCGGCACCGGTCTCGTCGAGCTTGACGAACAGGCCGGCACGCGTGACGCCGGAGATACGGCCGTCGAAGCTCGCGCCGACACGATCGGCGAGAAAATGCGCAAGCAAGCGGTCGAAGGTCTCGCGTTCCGCCTTCATGGCCCGCCGTTCAGCGGCCGAGATCGTGGCAGCGACCTCACCGAGCTGGCGCGGCTCGGTCTTTTCAGACAGCGCGCCATCGCCGAGCTTGCCGGCGCGGATGAGGCCACGGTGCACCACGAGGTCCGCGTAGCGGCGGATCGGCGAGGTGAAATGGGCGTATCGGCGCAGGTTGAGGCCGTAGTGGCCGTAGTTCTCGGCGGAGTATTCCGCCTGCGCCTGCGTGCGCAGCACCACCTCGTGGACCAGGTTCTCCACGTCGCGCCCCTTCACCAGTGCCAGGATGCGGTTGAAATGGGCGGGGCGAAGCTCGTTGCCCTTAGGCAGCGAAATATCGATGGTGCGCAGGAATTCGCGTAAGGCGTTGACGCGCTCCGGGTCCGGCTCGTCATGCACCCGGTAGATGAGCGGCACGCCCGCGCGTTCCAGCGTCTCGGCTGCAGCCACGTTGGCGAGGATCATGAACTCTTCGATCAATCGATGCGCCTCGAGCCGCGCCGGAGTCACGACACGGTCGACCGTGCCGTCGGATTTCAAGATGATCTTGCGCTCGGGCAGATCGAGATCGAGCGGCGCACGCTCTTCCCGGGCGCGCTGGACCGCCCGGTAGGCGGCGTAGAGCGGCTCGAGAACCGGCGCGACCAGCCACTGCGTATCCTCCTCGGGCCGTCCGCCGATCGCGGCCTGCGCCTGCGCGTAGGAGAGCCGTGCTGCCGAGCGCATAAGGATGCGATGAAAGCTGTGCGAGCGCTTGTGCCCGTCCGCGCCGACGATGATCCGCACCGCCAGCGCCGGGCGGTCCTGGTCCGGACGCAGCGAACAAAGGTCGTTGGAGATGCGTTCGGGCAGCATCGGCACGACCCGATCCGGGAAATAGACCGAATTGCCGCGCTGCAGCGCTTCGCGATCGAGTGCGGAGCCCGGATGCACATAATGGGCGACGTCGGCGATCGCGACCAACAACACGTGGCCGCCGGGATTCTTCGGGTCGGTGTCCGGGGCCGCGTGCACCGCATCGTCATGATCCTTGGCGTCGGGCGGATCGATGGTGACGAATTGCACCGCGCGCCAGTCCTCGCGTCCGCGCACGCTGACGGGCGCGGCCGCCTCGGCTTCGCGCAACGCCGGCGCAGGAAACACGTGCGGAATGCCGTGCGCATTGATGGCGATGAGACTGACGGCGCGCTCGCTCTTGAGCGAACCGAGCTTCTCGGTCACGCGCCCGACCTGCAGCCCGAAGCCGCTGCGGCGGGCGCCGAGCTCGACCGCGACCAGGTCGCCGTCCTGCGCGTCACCGGCGGCACCGGGCGGGATCGAAAGCTCGCGACCGAGCTGCTTCTTGTCGATCGGGGCAAGGCGGCCGCCGCCGCCAGGCAGCGCACGGAAAATCCCCAGCATGCGTTGCTTGGCCCGGTCGATGATCTTGATGACGCGTCCCGAGTGGCGGATTGCCTCATCGACATCGCCGCTTTCCTCGATGCGCAGAAGCGCACGGTCGCCGATGCCGGCGACTTCGTGGGGCTTAGCGCGACGCGGGATGTGCACGCGAATCTTGGGCGGCGGGCCGTGCGCCTCCTCGTCCCACTCGGTCGGAACCGCCAGAAATTCGCCGTCCTGGTCGCGGCTGCCAATGTCGGCCAGCACCACATGCGGTAGAGTGCCGGGGTGGTGGAGCTTTTTCCGCCGCCGCTCGACCCTTCCCTCATCGGCGAGCTCGCGCAGCATGCGCTTGAGCTCGGCGCGGTCGGCGTTCTTGAGCGAGAAAGCGCGGGCGATCTCACGCGTCCCGACACGCCCGCCGTGCTCGCCGATGAAGGCGAGGAGCTGCTGCTTGCTGGGCGGGGAGGGCGTGCGCGAGGGGCGTTTCACGAAGGAAGTTCCGCGAGGGATGCTCGCTCCGCTAATTTAATGGGGCGGGAGCACTTTCGCCATGGCCGGAGGTTGCAGGGGTGGCCCTTGTGGCCGCCCGCGATCCAGGCAACGCGCGCAAAACGGAAGAGGGCGGCCCTTGTGAGCCGCCCCTACAAACACGTCACCGCGCCGCCTTCTTGCGGCTCGGCTTCTTGGCGGCGCTCGCCGCTGCCGCCGGCGCCGCTGCAGACTTGGCGCGCGATTTCGCCTTGGTGGTCGCCGCGGCGCGCGCCGGCGGGCGGCGGCGCTCGGCTGGCTTGCGGCCATTGCCGGCGCGGGCGTCGATGAGCGACACCGCCTCCTCGAGCGTAACCTCATCCGGCGTCCTGTCGGAGGGAAGCGAGGCATTGACGCCGTCATGGCTCACATAAGGTCCATAACGGCCGGACTTCAGCACGATCGGCCCGCCCTTGTCGGGATGATCGCCGAGCGATCGGCCGGGTGAGGGCGCATAGCGACTCTTGCCCGGTCCCTTGGCGACTTTCTCGGCGATGAGCGTCACGGCGCGGTTCTGCCCGATGGTGAGCACGTCGTCGCCCGCTTCGAGATTGGCGTAGGTCTTGCCATGCTGCACATAGGGGCCGAAGCGGCCGATGCCGGCGAGAATCGGCTCGCCGTCGTCGGGGTGCTTGCCGACCTCGCGTGGCAGCGATAACAGGCCGAGCGCGCGCGTGAGATCGACATCGTCCGGCGACAGGCCCTTGGGCAGGCCGGCGCGCTTGGGCTTCTCGCCGTCGACGGTTTCGCCAAGCTGCACGTAAGGCCCGAAGCGGCCGCTGCGCAGCGTCACCTCAAGGCCGCTGGCCGGGTCCTCGCCGAGCCGCTTGGTGCCGCCATCGACACCGCCGACACCGGCGGTGAGCTGCCTAGTGTAGCGGCATTCCGGATAGTTGGTGCAGCCGATGAAGCCGCCGAACTTGCTGAGCTTGAGCGAGAGCTGCCCGCCGCAATTGGGGCATTGGCGCGGATCGATGCCGTCCGCGCGCGGCGGGAAGAGGTGCGGGCCCAGCATTTCGTTGAGCGCGTCGATCACCTGCGCGACGCCCAGGTCCTTGATCTCGCCGATGGCGGCGGCGAAATCGCGCCAGAAGTCGCGCAACAGATCGCGCCACTTGATCTCATTGTTGGAGACGCGGTCGAGCTGCTCCTCGAGATCGGCGGTAAATCCGTACTCGACATAACGGGCGAAGAAGCTCTCCAGGAACGAGGTCAGGACCCGACCCTTGTCCTCCGGAATGAGGCGCTTCTTGTCGATGCGCACATAGCCGCGGTCCTTGAGCACCTGCAGGATGGACGCATAGGTCGAAGGCCGGCCGATGCCGAGCTCCTCCATGCGCTTGACCAGCGAGGCCTCCGAATAGCGCGGCGGCGGCTCGGTGAAGTGCTGGCTCGCGTCGATAGCCCGTTTCTGCAGCGGCTCGCCGGCGCTCATCGCCGGCAGGCGCTTGTCATCGGCCTCCTCGGAAGCGTCATCCTCGCCCTCTTGATAGAGCGTAAGGAAGCCATCGAACTTCACCACCGTGCCGGTTGCGCGCAGCTCGATAATGCGGGCGCCGACCTTGGCGATGACGTCGACCGTGGTGCGCTCGATCTCGGCCGATTCCATCTGGCTCGCGACGGTGCGCCGCCAGATCAGGTCATAGAGCTTTGCCTGGTCGGCATCGAGGAACGACCTTGCTTCCTCGGGACGCAAAGTGAAGTCGGTCGGACGGATGGCCTCGTGCGCCTCCTGCGCATTCTTGGCCTTGGTTTGGTATTGGCGCGGCGATCCGGGGAGATAGCGCGCCCCATAGTCGGAGCCGATCAGCTTGCGGCTTGCCGCGATTGCCTCCTCGGCGATTTGCACGCCGTCGGTTCGCATATAGGTAATGAGACCAACGGTCTCGCCGCGCACCGTGACGCCTTCATAGAGGCGCTGGGCGATGCGCATCGTGTGCGCAGGCGCGAAGCCGAGCTTGCGGCTTGCCTCCTGCTGCAGCGTCGAGGTGGTGAACGGCGGCGGCGGATTGCGCTTGCCCGGTCGTGACTCGACATTGGCGACTGAGAACTTGGCGCTTTCCAGAGCTCGCTTGAACTCTTCGGCTTCGGTGCCGGTGCCGATATCGAGCCGCTGGATCTTCCGCCCGTCGGCGCCGACGAGCCGCGCCTCGAACGTCTCGTTGCGCGATGTCGCCAAGGTCGCCACCAGCGACCAGTACTCGCGCGCAACGAACCGCTCGATCTCGAGCTCGCGGTCGCAGACAAGCCGCAGCGCCACCGACTGCACGCGGCCAGCCGAGCGCGCCCCCGGCAGCTTGCGCCACAAGACCGGCGAGAGCGTGAAACCCACCAGATAGTCGAGCGCCCGGCGCGCCAGATAAGCGTCGACCAGCGCGCCATCGATGCTGCGCGGGTGCTTCATCGCGTCCAGCACCGACTGCTTGGTGATGGCATTGAACACCACCCGCTCAACCGGCTGCGACTTGATTGCCTTCTTTTCCTTGAGCACCTCCAGCACGTGCCAGGAGATCGCCTCCCCCTCGCGATCCGGGTCGGTCGCCAGGATCAGCTTGTTGGCGCCCTTGACCGCCTTGACGATGTCGCCGAGGTGCTTCTGCGACTTCGCATCGACCTCCCAGAGCATGCGGAAATTGTGCTCCGGATCGACCGAGCCGTCCTTGGGCGGCAGGTCGCGGACATGGCCAAAGGAGGCCAGCACCTCGTAGCCGCGGCCCAGATACTTGTTGATCGTCTTGGCCTTGGCGGGCGATTCGACAACGACGATATTCATGCAATTCCATATGGTTAGAAGCCGATCCTGCGAAACAGATGCGGAATCGGCCCGGCGTCATGCCGGGGGAAGATGGGGAGGCAAGGCCGCGCTGTCAAATCGCCGCACGCCTGCGCCGGCCTCCCGGATGCGGCGCGGGGGAGGCAAAGATCGGAAGCGCAAGGCTTTTCTGTGGCCGTGTTGAGGGCCGGCCGGGAGCGGTTCCTTTGCCTTTTTTTAAGGTAATATCATGCCATGGAGACAAGTCCGGCGCCGTGGCGCTGCAGGCGGCCCGCAATCTCAAGCTCGAGCAGGACGATCCGTACAGTGGCGGGAGAGCTTCGCCCAAGTCGCACCAGATCGTCGATGCCGACCGGCGTTGGCCCGAGCAATTCCACGATGCGGCTGCGCTCGTCCGCGCCAGGCTCGATCGCAGGTGGTGAGGGCGCAACGGGTGCTTCCTCCCGCATGTCGCGCTCGAGCGGGCGCCCGAGGATTGGGCGCAGCACCGCGAGCACATCCTCGGCTTCAGTCACCATTGTTGCGCCCTGCTTGAGGAGCGCGTTGCTGCCTTCCGCACGCGGATCGAGCGGCGAGCCCGGAACCGCGAACACCTCGCGCCCCTGTTCCAGCGCAAGGCGCGTCGTGATCAGCGAGCCGGAGCGGCGTGCCGCCTCGATCACCACGACGCCGAGCGCAAGCCCGGAGATCAGGCGGTTGCGGCGAGGAAAATCGTGCGCACGCGGCTCATGGTCGAGCGGCATCTCCGAAAGCTGCACGCCATGAGGGAGGATCGCCTCGGCGAGCTCGACATTCTCCGGTGGATAGATTCGGTTGTGCCCGCCAGCCAGCACCGCGATGGTGCCGCTCGCTAGACTCGCCCGATGCGCCGACGCATCGATGCCGCGGGCAAGGCCTGAGACCACGATGAGGCCCGCTTCGCCAAGCTCGCCGGCAAGACGCCCCGCGAGCTTGATCCCGGCCGCGGAAGCATTGCGTGCGCCGACCACCGCGATCATCGGCCGTTCCAGGGCCGAAAGCTCGCCGCGCATCGCAATGAGCGGTGGCGGATCGTCAATCATGCCCAAGCGAAACGGATAGTTTGGCTCTCTCAAGGCCACGAGACTGATACCAGCCGATCTTGCTTTGGCCATCTCGCGCTCGGCTTCCGCGCGCGACCAAATGCGCGCGCCGCCGCTCGCGCCGCCACGGCGGGCAAGTCCCGGCAGTGCTGCAAGCGCCGCCTGCGCGCTGCCGAACTGCTGCAACAGTGCGCGGAATGTTCGTGGGCCCACATTGTCGCTGCGGATCAGGCGCAGCCAATCGAGCCGCTCCTCCTCGCTCAGCCGCACGCCGGTATTTGCCGTGATGTTCAACACCACCCCCCCCCCGCTCGGCGCCAATCTAGCATGGGCTGAGGCCCGTCGCGGGGGCTGTTTGCTTCAGCGCCTGGCCGCAGGGGGCTTTTCGCCGATCTTGGGCTCCGTGCCGGCCATAAGGCGCGCAATGTTGCCGCGGTGCATGACCCAGACCAATGCGCTCAAGCAGACGAACAGAATCGCAATCTGCGGCTCGTCCATGAACCACAAGAACAGCGGCATCAGGCCGCTGGCGGTGAGACCAGCGAGTGACGAGTAGCGGCTGACGGACGCGACCGCGAGCCAGATGACGCAGAAAGCAATGGCGGCGGGCCACGCGAAGGCGATGAGGAGCCCGATATAGGTGGCGACCCCTTTGCCGCCCTTGAAGCTGAGCCAGACCGGGAAGATGTGGCCCAGCAGCGCCGCGGCTCCGCCGGCAAACGCGGCATTGTTGCCAAACGCATAGCGGCAGAGCGCCACCGCAGCCGTGCCTTTGAGCAAATCGCCCAAGAGCGTCGCCACCGCCAGCGCCTTGCGGCCGGTACGCAGCACGTTGGTGGCCCCGATATTGCCGGAGCCGATCGCGCGGATGTCCTCGGTGCCGGCGAGCCGCGTGATGAAAAGGCCGAACGGGATCGAGCCCAAGAGGTAGCCGATCGAAAGCGCTGCCGCATAGGCGAGGGCAGGCGGCCAATCCGTCAAGGAAGCCACCTCAATCGAGCCGGATGATCTGACGCGGGCGGAGCGGTCGCGCTCCCCTTGCCTCTCCCGGCTTTCGGGGAGTCGGCGTGGAGCGCCGGATGAGGGGACTTCGCCGCTGCCGCTGGCGGCAAAGCAACTCGCAAAAGCCCCTCACCCCGACCCTCTCCCCGCAAGCGGGGAGAGGGAGAAGGAACCCGCGTGCCGGATGACCACATGACGAACATCAGCTCCCGCGTTCACTTGCCGGCGGCGGCGCGCGCGGGTCGGGCGCCGAGCGACTGGCGGCGGAAATGAAAGCCGCTCTCGCGCGCGGCACTTTCATCGGCGAAAGCGATAAGCTCGCGCAAATGCTGCTCGCCCTCGCGCAAGAGGGCCGTGGTGTCCTTGCTGAACCACTTGTTCTTCTTGTGTGCGACCACGAAGTCCTCGATGTCGCTCTCGCAATAGACGCAGCGCAGCTTGGCCGCTTCAGCCGCCGCCGACTTCACCACATGGAAACGATTGCGGACGTAGAGCGCTTCCATCGGCTCGTGCGTGATGCAATTGCGGTTGGCACATTGCATGCCGACTTCGTGCGGCTGGTCGTAGAGCGGAAATTGCGGCACGTCGAAGCCGCCTTCGAACCGGTTGAGCGACCTGCCCTTGTTGAGGCCGAGCAACAGCGAGATAAGCGCCATGCGCACCGGCACCCCATAAGCCGCCTGCTGGAAGTAGACGGCGCGGCTGTCTGAGTCGAGCGCGACATCGAGCTCGCCCACACGCGGCAGCGGATGCAGCACGCTGGCGGCCGAATATTTCGGCTCCTTGAGGAAGTTGCGATCGATCTTCGGATAGGGCTGGTCGTGCTCGGCCCAGCGCTCCTTCTGGAAGCGAGTGACATAAACCGCATCGATCTTCTTATCGGCGACCGCGGCCGCGAGATCCGGGTTGATCTCAGGCCCGGAGAACAACGATTGCTGGTGCGGCTCGTCCGGCGTCACGTAGAGCGCGTCGATCGGCACCTCGTTGCCCTCCCGCTTGCTGCCGGACACGATCTGGCATCCGAATTCCTCGCGCAGCCGCCGGTCTACATGCGCCGGCAGGCCCATGCCCTTCGCCGGCATCGGCATGATGTTGGCGCCGAAGCGTGCCAGTGCATAAACGAACGAGTGGATCGTGCGGCTGCCCTTGAGATCGCCGGAGATGGCGATCTTGAGGTTCTTCAAGTGCTTGTTCCTTTTCTTCAGCGTGAACAAGTCGCACAGGGTCTGGGTCGGATGCTCGTGCGCCCCGTCGCCGCCGTTGATGACCGGCACCGGCGAATAATCCGCCGCGAGCCGCGCTGCGCCGTCGCGCGGATGGCGGATGACGATGAGATCCGCATAGTTGGCGATGACGCGCACGGAATCCGCCAAGCTTTCTCCTTTGGCAGCCGAGCTCGTCGCCGGATCGGCGCTGGTGATGGTGTCGCCGCCGAGCCGCAGCATGGCGCTCTCGAAGGAGAGGCGTGTGCGCGTGCTCGGCTCATAGAACAAGGTGGCCAGAATACAATTGGCTGCAATATTGGTGCTGCGGCCGATGCGATAGCTGAAATTGCGGTCCGGAAGCTCGTCGAGATAGGACTGCGCAATCTCGAAGACGGTCTCGATGTCCTTGTTCGAAAGGTCGTTGATTGAGACGATGTGGCGCGTCGGTTGAGCCTTCACGTCGACCTCCGCGTTTTATGGGTGCGATAATGCCGCCTATCGCGCCGCGATGGCGCCGATATTCGCGCTGGCGGCCGGTGCGGGACCGCGGGTCCCGCTGATGGATCCTCGACAATGTCCATTAAAGGCGCATCTATAGGGACAGTTGCCGCCTCCGGCAAGGCCGCCCTGACAAGTTCCACAGCACAGCGCGTATAGAGAGAGCGCCGTGGCGCCGAACCGCTTCGATACCCACGAGGTCACAAACCAGTCGCCGCCATTTGCGGATGTGGACCTGTTTGCGGTCGATCCTCCACTGCAGGATGCCGTGCGTGCCAATGGCGCGGGAGGCGATGCCAAGGCGCTCTCGGCCTTCGGCCAGCGCTGGGGCAGGGCCGAGATGTTCGATCTTGCGCGCCAGGCCAACGAAAATCCGCCCAAGCTCGAGGCCTTCGACCCGCATGGCGCCCGGCGGGATTTTGTCGAGTTCCATCCCGCCTATCACCTGTTCATGGCCGAGAGCTTTGCGGCGCGGCTGCAGTGCTCGACCTGGCGCACCGACGGCGGCGCGGCGCCGCCGCCGGCGCAGGTCGCCCGCGCCGCGCGCTTCTACATGGCGGCGCAGGTCGAGACCGGGCACCTCTGCCCGGTCACCATGACGCGCGCGGCGGTCGCGGCGCTTGGCCGCGAGCCCGCCATGCTGGCGCAGCTCATGCCCAAGATCACGGCGCGCGAATACGACCCGGTGTTGCGGCCGACAAACGAGAAGAAGAGCATCACGCTCGGCATGGGGATGACGGAGAAGCAGGGCGGCACCGATGTGCGCACCAATACGACGCGCGCGGTCGAGCTGGGCGATGCTTATGCGCTGACTGGCCACAAATGGTTCATGTCGGCGCCGATGTCGGATGCGTTTCTGGTGCTGGCGCAGGCGGACGGCGGGCTCACCTGCTTCCTCTTGCCGCGCTTTCGTCCCGACGGCACCCTGAATGGGCTGCGCTTCCAAAGGCTCAAGGACAAGCTCGGCAACCGCTCCAATGCCTCCTCCGAGGTCGAGTTCACCGAGGCCTTTGCGCTGAAAGTCGGCGAGGAAGGGGGCGGCGTCAGGACCATTCTGCAGATGGTGCAGCTGACGCGGCTTGATTGCGCCATCGCCTCGGCCGGCCTGATGCGCATGGCCCTGGCGCAAGCGCTCAATCACGTGCGCCATCGTGCCGTCTTCGACAGGAGGTTGGCGGAGCAGCCGTTGATGCAAGCCGTTGTGGCCGAGATGGCGCTCGAAGTCGAGGGTGCGATCGCGCTCGTCATGCGGCTCGCCCGCTCGTTCGACCTCGGCGCCACCGATCCGCGCGAGGCAGCCCGCGCCCGGCTGCTGACCCCGGTGGTCAAATATTGGGTGTGCAAGATCGCGCCGGCGCTGATCTATGAAGCGATGGAGTGCCTGGGCGGCAACGGCTATGTGGAAGAGAGCGTCCTGCCGCGGCTTTACCGCGAGGCGCCGGTCAATCCGATCTGGGAAGGCTCCGGCAACGTGATGTGCCTCGATGTGCTGCGCGTGTTCGCGCACGACCGGGAAGCGGCGCGGAGCGTGATCGCCGATCTGGCCGTGGAGGCGAGGGATCTGCCGGGTGCCGGTGCAGCGGCTGAGTTTCTTGATCGTGCGCTCGATGCCGCCGAGGCCGAAGGGCATGCGCGCGCTGTCGTGGAGCGGCTGGCAATACTCGCTGCCACCGCGGCCTTGAAGACGAGTGTCCCCGCGCGGATCGTCGAGCAATACGCACAGGCGAGGCTTACCGGAGCGCGCGGCGCCACTTACGGTGCGGGTTCTCTGGCTGACGCCGAGGCGATCCTTTCGCGGGCGCTTCCCCTCTAAAGTGATGCATTGGCCAGCCGGTCCAGTGCACCCTGCAGGATATAGACGGCGGCATGTTGATCGATCACGGCCGCGCGCTTGCGCCGGCTCGCATCGGCGGAGATGAGCTCACGCTCGACCGCGACGGTCGAAAGGCGCTCGTCCCAGAGCCCGATGGGCAGACCCGACAGGGTCGCGAACTGGCGCGCGAAGGTGCGAGCTGATTGCGCCCGTGGGCCTTCGCTGCCGTCCATGTTGATCGGCAGACCCAGCACCACGCCGACGGCCTTGCGCTCACGCGCGAGCGCAATGAGGCGTGCCGCATCGGCCGAGAACTTGGTCCGCCGCACGGTTTCGACTGTTGTGGCCAGCCGCCGGTCGGGATCGCTTGCAGCGACCCCGATGGTCTTGGTGCCGAGGTCGAGCCCGATCAGCGCGCCGCGCGCCGGCAAGAGCTGGGCCAACTCGGGCAAAGACAGGACGGTTGCGGACATGAAGGATGCTGCGTCACCCGCGGGCTTGACCCGCGGGTCCATTTCTTTCGAAAGATGGATCGCCGGGTCATAAGGCCCTTTACGGCCGTCTTCAACGGCCTATGCCCGGCGATGACCAAGGAGAGAAGAAATCATGCCGGTCAAAGCTCTCTTCTTCGACGTGTTCGGCACTCTGGTCGACTGGCGCTGGGGCGTTGCCCGCGAGGCGCAGCGGCGGCTGATGCCGCTCGGCCATTCGCTCGATTGGCTCGCCTTCGCGGATGCCTGGCGCGATGAATATCAGCCGTCCATGGAGGATGTACGGGAGGGTCGCGCTCCATTCTGCAAGCTCGATGTGCTGCATCGAAGGAATCTCGAGCGCATCTTGCCGCGCTTCGGCCTCTCAGGGCTTTCGGAAGAGGTTTTGCGCGAGCTCAATCTCGCCTGGCATCGGCTTGATGGCTGGCCGGATGCGACGCCTGGGCTCGCGCGCCTCAAGCAGCGCTTCATTATCGCCCCGGTCTCCAACGGCAATATCTCGCTGATGGTTGATCTTGCACGCCGCAATGCTTTTCCGTGGGACGCCATCCTCGGCGCAGAGACCGCCGGCGACTACAAGCCCAAGCCGCGGGTCTATCTCGCGGCCTGCGAAGCCGTGGACCTCGCGGCGTCGGATTGCGTGATGGTCGCCGCGCATAGCAACGATCTGGCGGCGGCCGCAGCCGCTGGGCTCAAGACAGCGCATATCGCGCGGCCGAACGAACGCGGCCCCGGCAAGGGCGAGGCGGAGCCGAAGGTGCCGGTCGACTACGCGGCGCTCAGCGTGCAGGATTTGGCCGCGGAGCTCGCGGGGGTCTAGTTGTTGGAGCGGAAGCGCATGTCACAGCCACAGCGCGCTCCCTCCCCCCTTGTGGGGGAGGGTTGGGGAGGGGGCTCTTCTTTTTGCGCGGAGCTTGGAGCGACCCCCACCCCTAACCCCTCCCCACAAGGGGGAGGGGAACAGCGCCTCGGCTGTGGCGCGTACCGTCACCTACAGCCCAAACACATACAGCATCACGGCGTTGGGCTGGTTCCGCATCTCCGGCGAGTGCGCGAGCTTGGCCTTGGCGACCGGGCCGATGCCCGAGGCGATCGCGATATATTGCTTGCCATCGACCGCATAGGTGATCGGCGGCGCCACAAAGCCGGTGCCCACATTGATGCGCCAGAGCTCCTCGAGCGTTGAATCGTCAAGCGCCATGATGGTGCCGTCGAGTGTCGCCGTGACCACGATCCCGCCCGCCGTCACCAGCACGCCGGCATGATCCGCATACGGGAAGTCCTTGCTCATTTTCATTTGGCCCGTCGCCGGGTCGACCACCGTCAACGCGCTGGTGATGCGCGCGTCGTTGACATAGCCGCCGCCGCCGAACTTGCCGCGTACATGCGCGGTCGGGTCCGGCTTGATGTCGGCGCAGCCTTCATTGCCGGCGATGTAGAGGAGCCTGGTCGCCGGGCTATAGGCGTGCGGCCAGAAATTGGTGCCGCCATGCACGTCCGGGCAGGCGTTCTTCATCACGTCCTCGCCGCCCTTCCAGTCCTGCGCATAGGTCTGCACGTCCTTTCCCGGATCATAGTCGAGCGGCTTGCCGCTCTTGGGGTCGATGCCCTTTGTCCAGGTCATCTTGTTGCTGTATTGCGTCGCCTTGAGGAACTGCCCGTTGACGCGGTCGAGCGTGTAGCTGAACCCGTCGCGGTCCGCGTGGGCGATCAGCTTGCGGTTTTCGCCGTTCACGTTGCCGTCGATGATGATCTGCGAGCCGCTCGCATCATAGTCGCGGTTGTCGTTCGGGCTGTACTGGAAGTACCACTGCATCTTGCCGGTCGCGGCATCGAACGCGACCGTGCTTTCGGTGAACAGGTTGTCGCCCGGCCGATAGGCGGAATCGTAGCGCGGCGCCGGATTGCCGGTGCCCCAATAGGTGAGATTGGTGGCCGGATCATAGGAGCCGGTGACATAGAGCGCGCCGCCGCCGGTGCGCCAGGCTTCCGCCTTGTCCTTCCAGGTCTCGCTGCCGGGCTCGCCCGGCGCCGGGACCATGAAAGTCTTCCATTTTGTCTCGCCGGTCTTGGGATCGAGGCCCGCGAGCCAGTCGCGCACGCCGTTGTCGCCCCCGGAGGCACCGATCAGGATCACGTCCTTGAGCGCCAGCGGCGCAGCGGTGAGCTCGAGATCGGGCTGGTCGCCGATCTTCTTGTCCCAGACGACCTGTCCGTTTTCCTTGTCGGTTGCGATCACCCGCCCGTCGTAGCCGGCAACCGAGATGACCAGATTGCCCCACAGCGCGACCCCGCGGTTGCGGTCCGGCTTGCCCTGGCCGGGGTCCATCTTCCAGAGGATGCGACCGCTCGTGCCGGAGCGTACATCGATCTTGTAGACCACGCCCCAGACGTCGGTGATGTACATCATGCCGTCGTCGACCAGTGGCGTCGCCTCGTTATATTCATTTCCGGAGGTGCCGCCGAGCGGCAGCGCGAAAGCGAGCTTCAGGTTCTTGACATTGGCCTTGTTGATCGTGCTGAGAGCAGAGAACCGCTGCGATGCGAAGTCGTGATGGTTCATCAGCCAATTCTGCGGCTCGGGATTGAGGAGGCGCTCGTAGGTGACGTCCGCGGCAAATACTGCAGCGGTGGTGGCGAGCAGGGTGGCCGCAGATAGGGCGAGGATGTGACGTGTTGATTGCAAGGTCATTGGAATCTCCATTGAAATTCGAGGCATTCATCGGCGTCGTCCCTGCGAAGGCAGGGACCCATACAACAGCGGACCATCGATAGCGCGGTGCAGTATGGGCCCCCGCTTTCGCGGGGGCGACCGTGAGAGAGTGGCTTAAAGTCGCCTCAATAAGGCTCGACACTGCCTTTCACCGTGGTGCGCAGCATCAGCCGCCGCTCAGTCGAGGGAAAATCGGTGCGCGCATGCGAGGAGCAGCGGTTGTCCCATAACAGCAGGTCGCCGACGCGCCAGACGTGCTCGTAGACGAATTCGCTCCGCTCGGCGTGATCGAACACCTTCTCCAATAACGGAGTGCTCTCCTCCACGGGCATGTCGAGAATGCCGACCGTCATCAGCCGGTTGACGTAGACCGCCTTGCGGCCGGTATCCTCGTGGGTGCGGAACGCCGGGTGCATGCATTCGCCGAAAACTTCGGTGCCCCTGCGGTCGCCGCGCTGGGTCGAGCCGTAATTGTAGTGATGCAATGCCTTGCGGCCTTCCAGGGCATTACGGACCGCAGGATCTAGCGTGTCGTAGGCCGCGTAGCCGGAGGCGAACAAGGTGTTGCCGCCCTGCGAGGGGATTTCCACCGAATAGAGCAAAGTCGCCTTGCTCGGCACCTTGGCGTGGATCATGTCGTGGTGGAACATCATCTCGCCGTCTGGCAGCGCGCCGATCGGCTCGCCGTTCTCGCGGATATTGGAGATGAGCATGATGCCTGGGAGCAGCTTCGAATAGCCCTTGGGAAAGTATTTGGGCGGCCGATGCAATTCGCCGATCTCGCCGAAATAACCGGTGACCCGTATGAGATCTTCCTGCGACAGCGTCTGTCCGGGGAACACGATGACGAGATGATCGAGCCAGGCTTGATAGATGGCGCGCACGGTCGCCTCGTCCGGCTGCTCGCGCAGGTCGATGCCCCGTATCTCCGCGCCGATATGCCGGGTGAGCGGAACGACCTCGAGTCGGGTTCTTGTATCCAAATTCATCGGCTTTCTCCGGCGCGGCAGGGCCTTGGTTGGTTATGCGTTATCGGGCTCTTGGCCGAGAGAGTAGGGCATTTCGATGGGAAGTGGAAACCGCTTTCCCGCAAGTCCTCGGCCCATGGATTGGTGCCAAGAATGTTGCCATGATTTAAGCCGATGTTGGTGATTTGCATTGCTTGCTCTCGCCTCAATTCAAGCGTCAGGGCGAACCGTGGTGACGCCAATGACCCAAGTCCGAGCGACGCAAAATGTGGCGACACTCTCCACCATCCCGGTTGCCGAAATCGAAGCCGGCGGCTGGGTGCGGCATGCGGTCGCCGAGGCGGCGCGCGCGCAGGCGCTGCGCGATGATTGCATCGCCTGGCTGCCGGCTGCTGGCCGCGCGCTGGTGCCGGCGGTCGATGCCGTAACCCGCGCTTGGCTCAAGCGCTCGGCCTCGCCCTATGTTCCCGAGATTGCCGCCATCGCGAAGGCGCTCGATTATTCCGGCATCTGGTTTCTCAACGGCTGCTATCAGTGGGGATGCACTGCCCACGCGCGCGACGAAGGGGATGGGCCGTGGCTTGCGCGGACGCTGGACTGGCCGTTTCACGGTCTCGGCCGCCACGTAATGGTGATGCGTACGGGTGGGGCCGCGGGTCCTTTCGACACCGTGACCTGGCCGGGCTTCGTCGGCGTGCTGACAGCGTCGGCGCCCGGGCGCTTCGCGGCCTCGATCAATCAGGCGCCGCTCAGGCGGCGCACGCGCCACCCCTGGCTGCGGCCGGCCGATGTTGCGTTGAATGCGCTCTCGACCACGCGCGTCCGCTTCATTCCGCCCGACCATCTCCTGCGCCAGGTGTTCGAGACCTGCACCAATTTTGCCGAGGCGCGGGCCCGCCTGGAAACGACACCGGTCGCCCGGCCGGTGATCTACACGGTTGCCGGCTGCCGGCGCGGCGAGTGCTGCGTGATCGAACGTACCGAGGAGGGCTTCGAAACCCGCGAGGAGGATACCGCGTCGGCCAATGACTGGCGGCGAAGCCATCCGGCCTGGGAGGCGCGCGTGTCGAGCCGCTACATGCTGACGCGCTCTTACGAAGAGGCGGCCAGCCGCAATCTTGATCGCAAGCAATATCTTGCGTCCTGGAACGGCGAGTTCGCGCGCGGCACGTTCGACTGGGTGGTGGCACCGGTGCTGAATGCGTTCACGCGCATTGCGGTCGAGATGTGCCCGGCCCAAGGCATGCTGCGCGCGGTCGGCTACGAGACGCCGCCGGGCGCTGATCTCGCTCAGCCCGTGACGCGGGTTTGCGAGGTGAGAGCCATGATGGCGGCGTGAGGCTATTCTGCCGGGACGGGCACGGCGGGGTGCGCACCGTGCTCGGCCTCGCCTTCTTCCAGCGCCGCCAAAATCTGCGCCACCAGCTCGCGCGCCGACTGCGCGCTGAGCTCGATCGCGACGCGCGCCTGGCCGCCGTCGGCCGCATTGACGAAATCAATGCCGAGCGCGTGGTCCAGGGGCGCATGATAGGGATGATCGAAATAGACATTTGCGGTGTCGATGCGCACCCACCCCTGCGGGCCCTTGGCGCTCCCGGTGAGGGCCGCCTTCCTGACGATATAAGAGCACATGCTCGAACTCCGCGGTTTGCCGCTGCCCGGCTTGCCGACATTCACAATGCGCCCGCCAATTTATCACGCCCGCGAGATGGCGGAAGCGCCGCGTGATCGGCCGCTTTGCCGGCGTGATGCGATTGAAGGCAGAATGCGCGAAAGCGCGGCGCTACTTGTTCCGCGCGGCGGTGCTGCCGCGGAAGCTGTCGCGGATTATATCGAGGCGCGTGCCGCCGGTCGGACGATAGTCGGCGCCGGCGCTCGCAGCCCTGGCGATGGCCTCGTCGCAGTCGATCCATCCTTGGTTGTGGATTTGCCAGGTGCTGTTATCGATAGTGCCCTGGGCGCAACGTGTGCCGCTCGGCGACACGACCAGCATGGACCCGGTGCTGAGATCGCCCTCCGTCGCAGCCGAAGATCGCGCCGTGGGCGGCGACGATGCGTGCACGAACAGCGCCGCGACGGCGGCGAGCCCACACACGCCGATCATGATGCCGCCGGCCCACAGGGCGCGCGAAATGTCGCCCGCAGCGGCGGCGGAAGTTTTCAGCTTGAGTGTCCCCGTGGCGCGCATAATGCACCATTTTGTCGCGGGGCGGACCGGGGAAGTCCGCTGGTCCACCCGATCCGCCATCTTGACGCGATTGTGCTGAAGAATCGTTAGCCGAGATGGTAAAGGAACCGTGTCCTCCCCGCCGCCAGGTCGGCTTCCAGGTCGGCTTCATGTCGGCTTCTGGGCGGCGGACGGGGCGTTATGCTATTTCGGGCTGCTTGCAATATTGGCTGGCGCGATATGTCGGGCGCAGTGTCGTCGATCGAGCTCTGGCGGGACAGTCGCGGACGCTTGTCCGTGCTGCGGATACTGACGCTCGCACTTATGCTCTGGCCGATCGCGCTCGCCGTCTACGCCTGGCAGACCGAGATCAGGTTCTCAGCCCGGCCGGTCAACGACCTCATTCACCGCGCCGGCTTCTGGATGCTGATGTTCCTGTTGTCGTCGCTCGCGATCACGCCGCTCAGGCGTATCGCGCGCTATGGCGGGCTCATCGACGTGCGGCGCATGCTCGGCGTCGGCGCCTTCTGCTATGGCGCGGCGCACCTTAGTCTCTATGCGCTCGACCAGATGTTCGATCTCGGCAAGGTCGCGAGCGAGATCGTCTTGCGCATCTACCTGACCGTCGGCTTCACGGCCCTCCTTGGCCTGGCTGTGCTGGCGGCGACCTCGACCGACGGCATGACGCGGGCGCTCGGCGGCTTGCGGTGGCGGCGGCTGCACCAGCTCGTCTATCCGATCACGGTGCTCGCGCTCATCCATTTCTTCCAGCAGACCAAGCTCGACGTCACCATGCCGACGCTGGTGACCGGCTTGTTCATTTGGCTCGTCGGCTACCGACTCATCGCCTGGCGCTGGAAGGGACCGCAAGAAATCCCCACCTGGCTGTTGCTGGCATTGAGCATTGCGGCGGCGGCGCTCACCTTTGCGGGCGAAGCGATCGGTATCGCTATTGCCTTCCATGTCTCGCCGCTCCTGGTGCTGCAGACCGCGTTCGATATCGACCTCGACAATCTCGATATGGTGCGCCCCGGCTGGTATGTGTTGCTCGTCGGCCTCGTGATTGTTCTCATCGATCTTGTGTGCGCGCGCTGGCGCGGACGCAGGCGGCGCAAGCCCGCGCCTGCCGCAGCGACGATTACGGCCTCGGTGCGCGAGCCGGTGTAGCTACGAGCAGGGCGCAGACCAGCCAATCTGAATTTTTCAGAAGCGTTTTTTCAGAAGCGCAATGTACAGAGGTGCGGGATTTACAGTCTATTTACTTGTGCCGCCTCGATACCTGCCACTACGGTTCAGCAGGGGCGGGGTTTCGGATAGCCGAATAATCCGAACAAGAAGAATAAGAAGGCGCGCGGTTGTCCGGCATCGCTGCAATCGATCCTCTGTGGACCTCGGAGCTTGGCTACTCCCCGAAGGCGAGCCGACCGGCCGCCGGTGAGCTGCCCGAGCAGCTCGTTGTGACCGTATCCGCACAGGAGAGGGCGCACGCGACGCTGGCGCCGAATACGGAGCGCGCGGCACGTGCCGCTTTCAGCGCGCACGGCTTTGTGCTTCTCCGCAATGTGTTCGCTCGCGCCTCGATCGAGGCGATGTACCGCGACTATCTCACCCGCTACGGGGCGATCAGCCTGCGCGAGATGCAGGAGCGGTCGAAACAACCTCCACCCAATCGCTTCGTCTGCCGCGGCGAGGCGCGCTATCAGATCACGCCGCCGATGAACAGCGCCTTCGGGGCGCCGGAGGTGTATGCGAATCCGCTGGTGCGGCAGGTCCTTGCCGCGCTGTTCGACAACGACCTGCAGCTCAACAGTTTCACGCTCGTGGTCTCGTATCCGGGATCGACCTTCCAGCCGGTGCACCGCGACCACGCCCATCTGTTCGCCAAGCCCGAGGTCGCCTCGGTCCTGCCGGTCTACGCCGTCAACGCGGTGGTGCCACTGATGGATACCGATCTCGTGGGCGGCCCCACAGGCGTCTGGCCCGGCTCGCATCTCTGGCCCGAAGCGGTGCAGCCGCGGCCGGAGAGTGTGGTCGCGGGCGCAGTGCGCCGCGGCGACTGCATGCTGCTCGATTATCGCACCCTGCATTCCGGCCTTGCCAACCGCGGCACCGTGGCCCGGCCGATCGCCTGCATGGTGTATGCGCGCAGCTGGTTCTTCGATGACGTCAACTATTTCGGCACCACCTCGCTCGATCTGCCGCTCGAGGAACAGGAGAAGGTGCCCGACTATGCGCGGCCGCTGCTCGCACGCGCGCGCTCGCAAACCATGCGCATCCGCGGCGGCGAGTGGAGCGGTGTGATCGCGGCACGCGTGGGCGATCCGTCAAGCTGGGGCAAGGTCGGACGCAACGATCCATGCCCGTGCGGCTCGGGGCGGAAATTCAAGCAGTGCCACGGCAGGTAGGATGTGCCCGGGTCGCCCCTGCGAAAGCACGGGCCCATACCGCTCTTCGATAGAACCTAGGAGTATGGATCCCTGCTTTCGCAGGGACGACGCCAAGTGGGTTGCGCCTTCGCAAACCGCGGCACGCAAGGTTACTTGCTGTCGCTTTGCTTGAAGTAGCGCAGATCCGGCGGCGCTTGGCCTTTCTTGGTCGGCATCAGATAGCCGTCGGAGCTCAGGAAGTAGTCGTCCTTGCCGATCGTCACCCATTCCTGCGCTTCGGCGCAGACCTCTTCCGGCCATCCGGTCGGCCCCGGCTTCATGTAACGGGGATAATTGCGCACGATCGTCCACGGACGCGTATAGGCGTGGTCGATCACCGTGATCTCGTTGCGCAGGACGTCGGGCTTTGCCTTGTCGAGAGACAGGCGCTCCTTGACGATTGTCTCGTTGTCAGTGGCGGTCGGCAGCAACCCGTCCAGCGTGCGCGGTCCCTTAAGATAGCGAGTCTCGACCTCGAGTACGTTGTACTTGCCGTCCCCGTTCTCATCGACCCAGTGGCCCAGCGAATAGCCCGTAAAGGTCGGCTCGATCTCTCCCTCGGGCCAGCCGCGGCCGTCGGTATAGATGCGGCGATCGTCGTGGATGTGATCGATCAGCATATAGGTGGTGCTGGGCGTGATCACCATCTCCATCGGCGAATACATCAACATCTCGCGCGGCATTCCCGGCGGCATGCAGCGATACATGATGTCGGTGCCGTGGCCGCCGACCGCGCGATCGGCGAGGTTGGCTTCGAAGATCTTTTGGTATTCCGGCGTCAGCGGCGGCTTCTCGCCGCGCGGCGCCCACCCATAGACTTCGCTTCTGCCCCATCCACCCGCCATCGGGTATTTGCTGAGGTCCATGATCTGTGAGCTTGCAGTCGGCGCGAGGCCGCAAAGCCCCACCGCAAGCGCGAATCCGCTGAGATGAAAGCTCGTGTTCCGCCGGCAATTCGTGACCATCTTCAACACTCCGATCGGTGACCGATTGGCCCAAATAAACGTCCCCGCAACGATCCTCGGTGTGCGCAGCGTGAGGGCGCGACGCCTATTGCTGCGATCTTCCGATCTTGGACGTTAGTAAGCAGCCTAACGATATCGGGCGCGACATGCAAGGGGAAGCGGGCTCGCCGCGCATGCGGGATTTTGCCGCAAATTCAGCGCGATATTGTTGCGCAGGGCGCCAGCGACGGCCACGCGGTCAGGAGGCGAGCTGCCGGTCGCGAAATTGCTGGCGATAGAGGCGCGCGTAGGCGCCACCGCGCGCGAGCAGCACCGCATGCGTTCCGCTCTCGACGATGCGGCCCGCTTCCACCACGAAGATCACGTCGGCCTTGAGGATGGTCGAGAGGCGGTGAGCGATGACGAGGCTGGTGCGGCCGCGCATCACCTGCTCCAGCGCCGACTGGATCAGTGCTTCATTGTGCGAGTCGAGCGAGCTCGTCGCTTCATCCAAGATGAGGATGCGCGGATCCTTGAGCAGCACGCGCGCGATCGCCAGCCGCTGCCGCTCGCCGCCGGAGAGCTTGTGGCCGCGCTCGCCGACCCTGGTCTCGTAGCCTGCGGGGAGCGCGGCGATGAAATCGTGGATGTTCGCGGCCTTGGCGGCCGCGACGAGCTCGGCGTCGGTCGCATCGAGCTTCCCGTAGCGCAGATTGGCCGCGATGGTGTCGTGGAACAGATACGTCTCCTGCGCCACGATGCCGATGTCACGTCGAAGCGAAGCGAGCGTGACGTTGCGCACGTCGATCCCGTCGACCAGCACCGCGCCGGCCTGTGGATCGTAGAAGCGCGGGACCAGGCTGGTGATCGTGCTCTTGCCGGCGCCGGAGGGACCAACGAACGCTGCCGTCTCCCCGGCTTTGACCGCAAAGCTCACCCCATCGAGCACGGTGCGGCTTGGCTCGTAGCCGAACGTCACCGCCGCAAACGCGATGTCGCCGCGCACACGCGGCAGCTCGATGGCGTCGCCACGCTGCGGCCCGCCTTCTACGGCCATGTCGAGGTAATCGAAGATGCGCTCGAATACGGCGAGCGCGCTGACGATCTGCACCTGCACACCGGCGAGCGCGGATGCGGGTGCATAGAGGCGGCCGAAATAGGCAACGAAGGCGACGATCGTGCCGACCGTGAGGCCGCCCTTGATGGCGAGCCACGCACCGCCGACCCATACCAGCGCCGGTCCGATGGTCACCATGGCGTTGAGCGCGCCCATGAACCAGCGGCCGACCATCACCAGGCGGATTTCCAGGTCCATGAGGCGGGTTGCGGCGGCAAAGAAGCGCGTGCGCTCGAATCCCTCACGCACGAACGACTTCATCAGCGTGATGCCGGAGATCGACAGCGTCTCTTGCGTCAGGCTCTCGATTTCGTCGCGGCGTTCGCGGGTCTGCTTGCGGATCGCATACATGCGGCGGCCGATCGGCGAGAGCGGCAAGATCATCAGCGGAATGACCACCACGGCGAGCAGGGCAAGCCGCCAATCGAGGATGAAGATCGTCACGACTGTGGTCACCATCACGGCCACGTTGGTGACAATGGTGACGAGCGTGCCGGTGACCACGTTGTCGACCGAGTCGACGTCGTTGGAGACGCGGTTCATGATCTCGCCGGTCTTGGTATTGGTGAAGAACGACAGCGACATCAGGTGAAGGTGCGCCACCATGCTGGTGCGGATGTCGCGCATGATGCCTTCGCCGACCAGCGAGTTGAGATATCCCTGATAGACGCCGACCAGCCCGGCGATCAGCGCCGAGCCGATCATGCCGCCGACATCGAGGAAGACCTGCTGCATCGAGCCCGATGGGATCGCTTTGTCGATAAGGTTGATGGAAAAGAGCGGCGGCAGGAGGCCAAGCGTCGCGCCCGCGATGATGCAGGCAAATGTGGCGAGCTGCGCGCGCCAATAGGGGAGGAAGAGCCTGGCGATGCGCGGCCAGTCGACCTTCTTGGCGATGCGCGGCCGCTCTGTGCTGAAGCGGCTCGACCACATCCAGGGGCCGCCGCCACCCATCATTGACATCGTGCTGGCTTCTCGCTGTTGCTGTTCATGCCGTTTAGGCTGCGCGAAGAAATCACCCCGCAAAAGCCGAGACCCGTGCGGCTATCCGCCATCGAGAAAGCCTTGGAGTACGGGTCCCGGCTCTCGCCGTCGGCGCTTTAGCGGCATCCTCGCCTCGCAGTGGCTCGGCCAGGACGACGTGCCGCCGCCCTCATTGCCGCTTTTGCGGGAATGACCGGCTCGGTGTGTGCTGCTATATTTCATGGAGCAAGGCCCGGTACAATTACAATGATGCAACGTGGGAGGAACGACATGGGAAGGAGCGGCATGAATTTCTCCGGCTTTGGACGAGCGGCGATCGGCGCCCTCTTGCTATTGGGCAGCACCGGTCTCGCTTCCGCGCAAGGACTCAACTACCACCTTATCAAAACGATCCCGCTGCCCCAGGCTCCAGGAAACCGAGAATATTTCGATTACGTGCGCGTGGATAACGATGCGCGCCGTGTCTACGTGACCCACGGCACGGAAGTGCTCGTGCTCAATGCCGATGACTATTCTCTGGTTGGCAAGATCGGCGGCCTGACGCTCTCCCATGACGTCCTGATCATGAAGGATCTGGGCAAGGGCTTCATCACCGACGGTGAGGCCAAGAAGGTCTACGTCTTCGATCCCAAGTCCTTGAAGGTGACGGGGGAAGTGGTCACAGGCCAGGAGGATACTGACGGACTGACCTATGATCCGGCCTCGAAATATTTGTTCTCCATCAATGGCAACAGCAAGAACCTGGCCGTGATCGATCCGGTGAAGCAGACCATTGTGAAGATGATGGATCTGGGCGGCGCCGCCGAGGCGGGCGTCGCGGATGGACAGGGTTTGCTGTTCGACAACAACGAGGAAAGGAACGACGTCGTTGTGATCGATACGCGTTCGCTCGAGATCAAGTCGCGCTGGCCGACCGCCCCGGCCGGAACCGTGACTGGGATCGCGTATGACCCCAAGAGCAAGCGGTTGTTCTCGGCCGGGCGCAATCCGCAGTTCCTGGTCATGATGGATGCGGCGAACGGAAAGGTCCTCCAATCATTTCCGATAACCGGCGGCGTGGACGCGGTTATCTTCGAGCCCGAGACGAACCTTGTCTTCGTCTCGACCCGCGACGGTCGGGTCCATATTTACCGCGAAGACTCGCCCGACAAGCTCACGCCGGTCCAGGCTCTCATGACCGAGTTCGGAGCGAAGACCATGGCGCTTGATCCGAAGACTCACAACATCCTGGTGAGCACGTCGGATTTCGATCAACCGGCGACGCCCACGGAGCGGCAGCCCAATCCGCTTCCCCGCGCGAAGCAGGGGAACTTCCGGGTGCTGGTCTACGCACCGTGATGCGCTGAGCTTGTATTGTTTGAAAGAGTACGGGACGACCCTTACCCTCGGGTCGTCCCGGCCGAAGAGGCGGGACCCATACTGCTGCGGACCATCGAGAGTGCGTCGCGGTATCGGTCCCTGCTTTCGCAGGGACGACCGAACGAACTTTTCTGTGTGACAATAAACACCAGCCAAAAGTCCCTAGGGAGGACGCAATGATTTCGGCAGCCAAGCGAACATTGTGCTTCGTTGTGCTGGCAATCCTAGCCGCCACCGGCATGGCTTTGGCGCAGCAACAGGCGCGCCAGCCGGCAGTGCCGCAGGCCGAGCCCGCCGAGCCTGCCAAGGACTACAATCAACGTGCGCTCCAGATCTTCGAGTTCCGGAAGGCCGCGCAGAGCGGTCCGGAGCGGGGCAAGGAAATCTACTATTACAAATGCTGGATGTGTCACAACGAGCTGGCTGAGGGCGGCGCGCCCAAGCTTGCCGGCCTGTTCAAGCGCTCAACGCTCGTTTCCGGCGAGCCGCTCAATGACGAGAGCGTCAGGAACCAGATTCGCAACGGCAGCCCCAATATGGGCGCGTACAAATATGTTCTCAGCGACGCCGATCTCAACGATCTGATGAGCTGGCTGCACGATGAGAGCTGCTGCTGGAATTCGGACGCACCTCCGCTCAATCCGCGCTACAAGGCCGCCGATGCCGCACCCGCGCAATCGCTGTATGGTGGACTTACCGGCGGACCCAAGGGTCTCGTCAAGAATGCGAAGGGCGAGCCGATCGAAGGCATCATGGTCCAGCTGATCTCGGACAAAAGCGCGATCCGCACCACCGTGTTCAGCCATGCCGACGGACACTACGAATTTCCCAAGGTCGCGCCCGGCACCTACACGTTGCGCATCGCCAAGCCGCTCGAGTTCTATCCGTGGGCGAAGGACAACGTGGAGATCAAGGGCGCCGACACGCTCGAGGACATTACGCTCTTGCGCGTGACGCAGGGCGAGTTCCTGCCGCCGTTCCCGGAGATCGAGGCGCAGCTGACCGGATCGGAATGGCTCGCGAACCTGCCCGGCACCGGGCAGGACAAGAAGACGCTCACCATCACTTGCAACTTCTGCCACGAATATCAGCAGATCTTCCGCAATCACTATGACGAGGCGACCTGGTCCAAGATCATCTATCGGATGACCCATGGGGCCGGCTCGACCCTCATCAATGTTCGCAATCCAGGCCGCCTGACTCCGGCGCAGGAAACCCAGTTCGCGCATTTCTTGGCGAGCGCGCGCGGTCCTGATTCCAAAGAGCCTAATTTCGTGGTGCAGCCACGCGCCCAGGGGAGATCGACGCGCGTGGTGATCACCGAATACGAATTGCCGCGGCTCGAGCTATCGGCCCACGACACGGCCGGCGACCCGCAGGGGCGGGTCTGGTACTCGACCCACCGGAGCTCTTATGTGGGCCGGCTCAATCCGGCGAATGGGCATGTGGACGAATTCCATATCCCGCTGCCGCAACCGGGCGCGCTGCCGGGCACGCACTGGATCAATGTCGACAGCCACGGCATCGCTTGGGGCTCGGAGAACTGGGCGCATAACATCTGGCGGCTCGATCCGGCGACCTTGGATTTCAAGCGCATTCCCTGGAGCGTGAAGGAGCCGCTCAACTCTCCGGCGACCGGCAATGTGGCCTTCGATCCGGAAGGCTCGCTCTGGCATACGCATGATGGAGCGGTGCTGCGAGTTGGCGCGCTCACCGGTCAGGTGCAGGAGAGCTACAGGACCAAGAAATTCGCCTCGACCTACGGCAGCGCCATCAGCGCCGACGGCCGCTACTTCGGTGGCGGCGCCTGGCCGCGCGACGGCATCGTGATATTCGACCGCAAGACCGGGGAGGTGATGGAGCCCGACACCAGCCCGGATTCAGGCCCGGCGCGCGGCGAGTTTGATTTGTCCGACAACTATTGGGCAGCCGGTCGCGGCGGCCAGCTGATCAAGTTCGACATCAAGGAGAAGCGCATCCACGAATATCCGCTGCCCACGCCCTACACCTCGCTCTATACCGCCAAGGCTGACAAGAACGGGGAGGTCTGGGCCGGCGAGCTCAACGGCGGGCATTATCTCCGCTTCAACCCCGAGACCGAGCAGTTCACGACCTACACGCTGCCGGAGCCGTTCGCGATGGATCGGGAGTCGTGGATCGATAACTCGACCGATCCGGTCTCGGTGTGGTTCGTCGACCATGACGGCTGGCTGATTCACATCCAGCCGCTGGATTGAGGAGGGGCACAAACCTTGGTCGTCCCTGCGAAAGCATGCGAAAGCAGGGACCCAGACCGCTGCGGACTATCGAGAGAAGGTGGCCTATGGATTCCCGCGTTCGCGGGAATGACCAGGCGTACGGCTCACCGCCATTTCGTGCGCTCGCGCACGCCCGCGAGCGCAGCACGCGCCTCCGCGATCACTCTGGGTGTGTCGATCGCGGTGAGCTTGCCGCCGCGCTTGAGAATGCGGCCGTCGACCACGACCGTGTCGACATTCTCCGGCCCCGTCGCTTCGAGCACCAGATGCACCGGGTCGGTGACCACCGCCATGTTGAGCGCGTTGGTGTTGATCGCGATCAGGTCGGCGCGCTTGCCTACCTTGAGCGACCCGATGCGGTCGTCGAGCCCCATCGAGCGCGCGCCCGCGATCGTGCCGAGCTCGAGCGCGGCACGTGCCGTCATCTTGAACTCGCTCTCGGCCTTGGCATTCTCGCTGTCGCGCGCGAGCTTGAGCACGCCGAACAGGCTTGCGCTTCCGGTCAGCGCTGCGGTGTCGACCGAGATGCCGAGCGGTATGCCTTTGTCGAGCATCTCGCTGATCTGCGGATAACCGTAGCCGATGCGTAGCTCGGAGCCGGGTGACACCGATACCGAGGAGCCTGACTCCTTGATCATGTCGAGCTCTTCGGCATTGGCCGATAGCGTGTGAATGAGCTGCACGTCCTTGCCCATGAGCCCGGCTCGGTAGAGCGGCGCGATCTGGCCGGCGGCCTTGCGCGCGCTCGCGACGTGCACCGTGATCGGCAGTCCGTGCTTGCGGGCATTGTCGAATTCCGGCTGATACACCTCGGGCTTGATCGGCCCAGCGCGGAACTGGCCGCGCCAGGCCATGCCGAGCGTAATGAGGCCCTCGTTCGACCAAACATTCCAATTCCGGGCGAGAGTTTCGAGCGGCGCCTGGTCGGCCGACTGGGTGTCGGGCAGTCCCTGGGGCCAGCCGCAGGAATGGCGGGCGCGGATGCCGACCTCCACAAGGGCGGCGACATCGGCCTCCGCATGGGCGATGCTGCGCACGTTGTGGCACCACGAGTGCACGAAGGTCATGCCGGAATTGATCGCCTCCGCGGCGGCAAGTCGGGTGCCTTGGAAGACGTCATCCGGGGTCATCTGCGCGCCGAAGCGCGCAACGGTCGGGAAATAGCCGTCCTCCGGCTTGTCGCCGGAGAAGCTGCGGAACAGCGTGTTCCACATGTGCCAATGCGTGTCGACGAGGCCCGGCATGACGATCATCCCGCGGCCGTCGATCCGCTCGCCACCGCCCGTGACGCCGCGGCCGACCGCGACGATCTCGCCGTTCCGCACGTGCAGGGAGGCGTCCTCGATGTCGCCGAGCACGGCATCCATCGTCATCACATGGGCGCCATCAATGGTGAATTCGCCACGCCCCGGTAGTCTCGCGTCGCCACCATCGCGCCGCGCCTGCGCGAGCAGGGGCGAGGAAAGTCCTCCGACCGAACCAACCGTGCCTAGTGCGGCGACGCCGCGCATGAAACTGCGTCTGCAGAATTCACACATGCGAGCCTCCCTTAACGCGCTGCGTATGTCGAAGATCCTTGCCGCCGACGGCGGCGTCGCCGGACCTTACTGCAACAAATCATTGAACTCGGGGTGCCGCGCCAAATAGGCGGCGACGAACGGGCACCGCGCCACGACTTTGAGATTGCGCGCACGCGCGGACTCGAGCGCGCCCTTGACCAGCGCCGAGCCGACGCCGTGCCCGGATAGCGCCTGCGGCACCTCCGTGTGAGTGAAGGTGATCACGCCCGGCGCGAGCTGATAATAGGCGACCGCCGTGCCGCCATCGGCGTTGAGCTCAAAGCGGTGCATGGCCGGGTTATCGCGGACGCTGTTTGTCACGAAAATCTCCCTTCGAGCGCAAGTGAGGCCCCAGATTTGTCGACAAACTGCGCGGCAATCACAGGCGCGCTCCCTCCCCCCTTGTGGGGGAAGGGTTGGGGAGGGGGTCTTGCACGCGCCTAGCAAATAAAACCCCCACCCCAACCCCTCCCCACAAGGGGGAGGGGAACCTGCTGACTGTGTGGCGCGCGCTTGGATCCACCTCACCGCCGCCCGTCTCACAGTTACTCCGTCGCCGCTTTCATCGCCGCCGCAATTCCCCCTGCTATTGCCCTCACGGCCTCCGCGCTAGCCGCGCCCAGCCCATGCCGGCGCGCGATCCAAGCCGCATCGTTACAAGTGAGCCACACCTTCCCGGCGGCATCCTCGTAGGCCAGCGCCTTGACGGGCAGGTCGATGCCGACGGTCTGCCGCTCGGCCATCAGCGGCGTGCCACCTTTGGCATGTCCGAAGATCAGCAATTCGGTTGGTCGGAGCGCAAGCCCCGCCTCGGCGGCGCCGTCGGCGTGATCGATGCGGGCAAACACCATGAGCCCGTGGGATTGCACGAAAGCAACGAAGCGGTCGATCGTCTCCCGCACCGAGAACGCGCTTTGAGCCTTGATCAGGCCGTCATCGGACATCGCTTGGCTCTTGTTGCGCGGAACGTCAGTAGCCGCGCTGAATGTTCATCTCTGTGTTGAAGCAGACAGGCTCGCGATACTCACGTGAGACCGTCACGATATTCGGGTTCTCATCTTTCATGGCCTCGAACAGGGGCTCGGTCGCGCGCCACTGCGCCACGTGTCCGGCGGTAACCGGAGCGTCGTGGTGCGCCGGCATGATCACGTCCGGCTTGTAGGCGCGCATGTGCTCGAGCGCCAGCTTGACCATTAGGGGGTTGATGTAATCGCCGGATACGGCCACGAGCGCGAGATCGACCCGGCCGACGCGCGCCATGGCGGCGCGTTCGTAATCGGTGACCATCCCGCCGCTGTCACGATAGAGGATGCGAAAGCCGTCATCGAGCGTGATCACGTAGGCGATGGTGCCTTCGTCGATCACGCGCGGGCTGTTGGTGCCGCGCGATCGGATGGTCGCCGATTCCGCCTTCTGATCGGCCGAGGGGGCGGGCATCACCGTGTCGAGCGCGCGGTCCATGATACTCGTCACTTCCTTTGAGGGCTCGCCATGGCGTCCAAGAATCGGCTCGACGCTGTAATGGTCGAGCTTCATGGTCTCGTCGCCGCGGCCGGTGACCGTCTTGATCTGTCCGATCGGGATCGGCTGGGTGCGCAGCTTGTCGGTGGTGACGGCGGCGCCGACCACCATCGCCTTGGTACGCGCGCCGATCGAGGCCGCATCCGACATGTGGTCGAAATGGCCGTGGCCGAGCAGGATCAGGTCCGCGCTCTTGATATCGGCGGCGGCGACGCCGAGCGGCGGATATTCACTGCCGCGGTCGTAGTAAGCGTCGAGCAGGATGATGCGGCCGTTATACACGAGCTCGAAATTGGAGAAGCCGATCCAGCGCACCGCCAGCGTATGCGGATTGCGCGGGAAGGCGCCGCCGGCCGACACCAACGTGCGTGCATGGCAGGCAGGGTCGCGCGGCTCGAGCGCAGCGGCCTGATCGATCGCGTCGCTCCTATCAGCGCGCGGATCGGTGAACGGCCGCGCTGATGCAATAGAGGATGCCGCGATTGCGCAAAGGGTGGCGAACACTGTGAGCTGAAGTTTCGTGGATCTCTGCCGCATCGCGGAACCCTCGGTGTCATCGCCAGGCATAGACCGTCGGAAAACGGGCGTGGACGCCCTTATGTCCCGGCGATCTCCGCGAGGTTAGCACAATCCGGGGTCGTGAGACGTTTTGTGCTTGTGGCTCAGCGCTTCCGCTCCTCATTGAGCACTTCGCGTATGACCTCGCCGACGATCTTGGGCAGGTTGCTGTTCAACGTGTCGACCTTGCGCTCCACGCCGTCTAGGCGATGCTCGACCCGGTCGAGCCGCGACTTGATGGCTGCGAGATCATCGCCATTGCGGCGGGTCTGCTCCAGAATGTGGCGGGTCACGAGCTTTTCGCCCGCGACCTCCTCCTGGAGCGCGGAGAGCTCTTCACGCGTCGGTTGGCCGCCCATCGATCCCGTCCCCGATCGCATGTTCCGGAAAAAGCCTTGCCCCGACGTGATCGCGGCTGGACTCCCGTTTTCCGATAAGACATGCGCCACTACGTCGCCAAGCTACCACAGCGCGAAGAATCGTCCAGGCGGAACTCGAAAATCGATCGAACCCTGGCGGGGCCATGATGGTTGCGCTAGAAGCGGCTACCATCGAAAGCTCGGAGGACTGCATGATCGATCGACGCCATGCCATCCGTCTCGCCTGTATGGCCGTGTGTGCCGCCGCGCTGCCGCTATCGGCGCGCGCGCAGCAAGGCGGTTATCAGCGCTTCGTGCCTTACCTGGTCGAGCTGCCGGGTTGGAAGGGCGCAAAGGCCGAAGGCATGGGCATGGAGATGGCGGGCTCGAGCATGCTCACCGCCACGCGCAACTACGAGCGCGGCGGCGCGCACGTCAATGTGTCGGTGCTGACGGGTCTTGCGGCGCAAGGCGCGCTCGCCGCCACCAATGCGGGCATCAAGCTCGAGACCCCGGACGTCCACATCACGAACGAGACCATCGACGGCATGCAGGTGAGCAAGACCTATACGGTCTCGAACAAGTCCGGCGCGATCGTGGTGACGCTCGGCCCCGCCGCGGTGCTCACGGTCGCCTATACGGGAATCCCCGAGGAGGAGGCGATGGGCCTTGCCCGCAGGTTCGACTGGAAGGCGATCCAGGGGCAGGTGAAGTAGGCCAGGGTCGGTAGGGCGCATTAGCTAATCCGCCCTACAAGCTTAAATCGAACCAAATTCTCGCCTGAGCGTCACGAGAACGTCGTCAAACACCTCGGAGAGGCGGCCCTTTCTGAATCTCAGCTGCGGAATGTCATCGAAACTGGATGCCAGCTCCACACCGTCTTCGACCAGCAAGACCGCGCGATCGAATCCGAGCCGTCCCTGGAACAGGCCGCATTCGTGAATGACATTTTCGCGCGCACGTAGGGCGCTTCCCGTGCTGCCCTCTTTCGTCAGGACAAGCAGCGCCATCGAAGATTTCCGCACGATTTTTTCGAGAACGTCGCGAATGGTGTGCCCTGCGCGCGCGCCGGTCTCATATGCAGTTACTTCCAAGCCAAGCTGGTCCTGCAAGTGCGCCTTCAATTTTTCCCACTGCCGGTCTTGGCCGTGGCCGATGAAGACGGATACATCCTTGATGCGCTTTGCCGACAGCGCCGCCTTGTCCTCGGCGGGAGCGTCCTCAAAAATCGAAAACACGGATTCGATTGATGCGCGAAGGTTGGTCTGGACCCCAATCTGCGTGCCGCGTGAATTTAGATAAAGCGAGAAGCTCTTGCTCCCCGCGTCCCATGAAGCGTCCAGTGTCGCTTCCTCGACTTCGTCGCTCGCATAGTGGCTGAGGAAGTCTTCGACGTTGTCGAGTTCCCATTTTTCACCGCTGAACGTGGCGGTGCTGCGCAGGCGGCCTTCCTTCCTTTCATTCGAAAGGCCAGTGCAAATGTCTATGCCACGTCGAACGATGCGGGAGCTAAATTTGATGTTCGCATAGCTCTTGGTCTTTTTCATTCGCGGGATCCGCAGCCATCACTCCGCCGCCTCGACGCGCTTCCGCTTGCCGGCATCTCGCTTCGCCAGCACCGGCTTGAGGAACTGCCCCGTATAGCTGCGCTTCTCGCGCAAGATGTCTTCGGGCGGACCAACCGCCACGATCTCGCCGCCGCCGTCGCCGCCTTCGGGGCCGAGATCGATGATCCAGTCCGCGGTCTTGATCACTTCGAGATTGTGCTCGATCACCACCACGGTATTGCCCTGGTCGGTAAGCTCGTGCAGCACGTCGAGCAGTTTCTTGACGTCGTGGAAATGCAAGCCGGTGGTGGGTTCATCCAGGATATAGAGCGTGCGGCCGGTCGCGCGCCGGCTTAGCTCCTTGGCGAGCTTCACGCGCTGCGCCTCGCCGCCGGAGAGGGTGGTGGCCTGCTGGCCTACATGCACGTAGTCGAGGCCGACGCGGTGCAGCGTCAACAGCGTGTCGCGCACGCGCGGCACCGCCTTGAAGAATTCGGCCGCTTCCTCGACCGTCATGTCGAGCACGTCGGCGATAGACTTGCCCTTGAAGGTCACCTCGAGGGTCTCGCGGTTGTAGCGCTTGCCCTTGCAGACGTCGCAGGTGACGTAGACATCCGGCAAGAAGTGCATCTCGATCTTGATGACGCCGTCGCCCTCGCAGGCTTCGCAGCGCCCGCCTTTGACGTTGAAGGAGAAGCGGCCGGGCTCGTAACCGCGGGCGCGCGCCTCGGGCAGGCCGGCGAACCATTCGCGGATCGGCGTAAAGGCGCCCGTATAGGTCGCCGGATTGGATCGTGGCGTGCGGCCGATCGGCGACTGGTCGATGTCGATCACCTTGTCGAGATGCTCGAGTCCTTCGATGCGGTCGTGCGGGGCAGGGGCGTCGGAGGCGCCGTTGAGCTTGCGGGCGATCGCCTTGTAAAGCGTGTCGATGAGCAGCGTCGACTTGCCGCCGCCGGAGACGCCGGTCACACAGGTGAACAGGCCAAGCGGAATCTCGGCGGTGACGTTCTTGAGATTGTTGCCGCGGGCATTGATCACCTTGAGCAGGCGGCGCGGATCGCGTGCGCGGCGCTCCGGAACCGGAACCGAGAGCTCGCCGGTGAGGTAGCGTCCGGTGATCGAGGCCGGATTGGCCATGATGTCGGCGGGCGTGCCTTCCGCCACGACCTCGCCGCCGTGGATGCCGGCGCCGGGCCCGATGTCGAGCACATGGTCGGCGGTCAGGATCGCGTCCTCGTCGTGCTCGACCACGATCACGGTGTTGCCGAGGTCGCGCAGGCGCTTGAGCGTCTCCAGGAGCCGTGCATTGTCGCGCTGGTGCAGCCCGATCGAAGGCTCGTCCAGCACATAGAGCACTCCGGTCAGCCCTGAGCCGATCTGCGAGGCAAGCCGAATGCGCTGGCTCTCGCCGCCGGAGAGCGTGCCGGACGCGCGCGCGAGCGTCAGATATTCGAGACCGACGTCGATCAGGAATTTCAGCCGGTCGCGGATCTCTTTCAGCACCCGCACCGCGATCTCGTTCTGCTTCGGCGTGAGCTGAGACGGTAGCTCGGAAAACCATTCGCCGGCGCGCTTGACCGATAGTTCCGAGATTTCGCCGATATGCTTCCCCGCAACCTTCACGCACAGGGCTTCGGGCTTGAGGCGATAGCCGTGGCAGGCCGCGCATGGAATGTCGGAGAAATACTTGCCGATCTCCTCGCGCGCCCATTCGCTCTCGGTCTCGCGGAAGCGCCGTTCCAGATTGGTGAGCACGCCCTCGAACGGCTTCTTGGTGTCGTAGGAGCGCATGCCGTCTTCATAGGTGAACTTGATTGCTTCCTCGCCCGAGCCGTTGAGGATCGCGTCCTGCACCTTCTTAGGGAGCTCTTTCCATTTGGCATCGAGCGAGAAGCGATAGTGCTTGGCGAGCGCCTGCAGGGTCTGCAGGTAATAAGGCGAGGAGGAGCGCGACCACGGCGCGATCGCGCCCTTGCGCAGGCTTGCCTCTTTGTCCGGAATGACGAGATCGGCGTCGACATGCTGCTCGACGCCGAGCCCGCCGCAGACCGGGCAGGCCCCGAATGGATTGTTGAAGGAGAAAAGGCGCGGCTCGATCTCCGGGATAGTGAAGCCCGACACCGGGCAGGCGAATTTCTCCGAGAAGATGATGCGCTGCGCATCCGATGCCGCCGCGGCCGCGAGCTTGGTCTTCTTTTCCGCTTCGCCGCCGGCGGAGGCAGGGTCGGCGAATTCCGCGACCGCAAGCCCGTCGGCAAGCTTGAGCGCGGTCTCGAGCGAATCCGCCAAGCGTGTCGCGAGATCAGGGCGCACCACCACGCGGTCCACCACCACGTCGATGTCGTGCTTGAACTTCTTGTCGAGCGCCGGCGCCTGCGCGATCTCGTAGAAGGTGCCGTCGATCTTCACCCGCTGGAAGCCGCGTTTCTGCCAATCGCTGAGCTCCTTGCGGTACTCGCCCTTGCGTCCGCGCACCACCGGGGCCAGCAGAAAGAGCCGCGTGCCCTCCGGCAGCGCCATGATCCGGTCGACCATCTGCGAGATGGTCTGGCTTTCGATCGGCAGGCCGGTGGCGGGCGAATAGGGCACGCCGATGCGCGCCCATAAGAGCCGCATATAGTCGTAGATCTCGGTGACGGTGCCGACCGTGGAGCGCGGATTGCGCGAGGTCGTCTTCTGCTCGATCGAGATGGCAGGCGAGAGGCCGTCGATCTGGTCGACGTCCGGCTTCTGCATCATCTCCAGGAACTGGCGCGCATAGGCCGAGAGGCTTTCCACATAACGGCGCTGGCCCTCGGCATAGATCGTGTCAAAGGCAAGCGAGGATTTGCCCGAGCCGGAGAGGCCGGTGAAGACCACGAGCTGATCGCGCGGGATCTCCATGTCGATATTCTTCAGATTGTGCTCGCGTGCGCCACGAATGGCGATCATGCGGCCGGCGCCGCCGCCCCGAGCAGGCGCGGTGGTCTCGCGGCGGCGGGGAGCGCGAGATTTCTCGAATAGATCGTTCATTGGCCGACGTCGTTCATTGGAATATCGTTCATTGAATTATCGTGTGGCTCTGCGGTCGAGCTATCGCAAGCATCTCGGAATCCCGCCCAAGTCGCGAACATAGGAAGAACAGGGTGGCCGCGCCAGCCCAAACCGCGCGCGCGGTGCATTCCCGCCTCGCAAGCCTGGGGACAATGCCGCGCTCCCCGCGATATGATCGGCAACATAAGCCTGGGAGGGACCGTTTCATGAAATTATGGCGCGTGCTTGCGTTCGCGGCCGCCGCGATGCTTGCGGCCCTGTCTGCTGCAAGAGCCGAATACGAGGTCATCGCCCTCGCCAACGTGGAATATGCACAGCACGACGGGGTGAAGCTCGTTGCCGATCTTTACCAGCCGAAGGGCTTGGCCAAGGCGCCGGCGGTGATCGCGGTGCATGGCGGCGGATGGCAGAACGGCAGTCGCGCGACCTATCGCTACTGGGGGCCATATCTTGCCAAGAATGGCTATGTGGTGCTCTCGATCGACTATCGCCTGGGCAAAGCTGGCGCCTATCCGAACTCGGTCTACGATGTGAAGGCCGCGATCCAGTTCGTCCGCGCCGGGGCGGACTCGCTCGGCGTCGATCCGGACCGGATCGGGCTGATGGGGGATTCCGCCGGCTCGCATTTGATTGCGCTGGTGGCGCTCGCCGGCAAAGAGCCGCAGTTCTCCTCCGCCTATCGGGACGATCCCAATGTCGCCGTGCCGGTCGGCGTGAAGGCAGTGGTCGCCTTCTACGGCGTCTACGACATGCTGGCGCAATGGAACCACGACCAGATAGCCCGTCCGCACGACCAGATCGCCGAGAAGTATCTGGGCGCGTCGCCGATGCAGAACCGGCGCATCTATTTCGAATCCTCGCCGATGAGCTACGCGACCGTGGACAAGAAGGGGCCGCGCTTCCTGCTGATCCACGGTACCGACGACGATATCGTCGATCCGGCCTCGCAGTCGTACGCGTTCTGGCTCGCGCTCAACCAGGCCGGCATCGGGGCGCGCCGCATCATTCTGCCAGGCGCCGGCCATTTCTGGGCGGCCGATCCGTTCGAGAACGAGCCGGGTGGGTTCGGTGCCCTGACCGCGCCACGTCTCCTGCGCTTCCTGGGCGAGAGCCTGTAGCCGCGGGACCGGCCTTGCACATAGGCCTCTCCATTCGCTCCCCGCTTGCGGGGAGGGTCGGCCTGGGGCAGGACGCCCATTGCACATCGCCTACTCACATGCTAGAACAAAAAGTGAACGCGCGTCAGGCTGTGGACCGGCGTTGGGAAACATGAGAACGCGCTTGCGAGGGCAGGGCCACGGTCTCAGGGTGGGATCAGTGCAAGGGATTTGCGGGACGCAAAGTCATTAGGCGAAGGCCAGTAGGAGAATGTTATGGCGGGCTCGGTGAACAAGGTCATTTTGGTCGGTAATCTCGGCGCTGATCCGGAAGTGCGGCGCACCCAGGACGGCAAGCCGATTGTGCATTTGCGTGTGGCCACATCCGAAACCTGGCGCGACAAGGCAACCGGCGAGCGCAAGGAGAAAACCGAGTGGCACCGTGTGGTCATCTTCAATGAAGGGCTCAGCAAGGTCGCCGAGCAGTATTTGAAGAAAGGCGCCAAGGTCTATATCGAGGGCGCCCTCCGCACCAACAAGTGGCAGGACCAGTCGGGACAGGACCGCTACACCACCGAGGTCGTGCTGCAGGGCTTCAATTCGCAGCTCACCATGCTCGACCGCGTTGGTGGCGGTGGCGGCAGTGACTTCGAGGGCTCTTCGTCGAGCGACTTCGGGGCTTCGGGTCCGAGCCCGGCGCGTAGACCCGCCATGGCGGGCGCCGTCGGCGGCCGGGGCGGCGACCTCGACGACGACATTCCGTTCTGACGCCACGCGCGCCCGCGCGGGCATTGATCACGCACCGAGCTTGCGTGGCGTTTGTCGCACCGGCTTTGCTGGCCGACGCACGCGGTTGGGATATTGGGCGCAACGAAAGGCTTGCCAGGCGCAATTGGCTTGCGCCCAGCCGCATACAGTCTTTGGTGTTATTTTACCGCCGTTTTGGCCGTTCGAACTGGAAATTCTTGAGTAAATTCAATAGTGAGCTTTCCAGGTTCCCCCAAGCGTGATGATCGGTCCTCTTCGGCGGCACACTGGTGATTGCGTCTTCGTGCTCGCTCCAGGCTGCATCATTAATGCAATGGTTGGGAACCGAGCGATCTCGCGCTCCATCTTGACCTGACCGGGCAAATCAGTGGATTGACGAATTTCAAATTCCCCGAGTGTGCCCTTTGCAAGATCCGCACTGAGATTTTCTGCGGAACGACCCAACCGCAAGGGGTCGTTCCTGCGTAAGCAGGACCTATACGGCTGCGCCCTCTCATAGCTGCCGAGCGCAACGGATCCCGGGTCGGGGACGACGAGCCGTACGCTACCCGCGCAGCGCCACCCGCACGCCGTCGATGACGAATTGCACGGCAAGTGCCGCGAGCAGCACGCCCAAAAGGCGCGACATCACCACGCTGCCGGTCGCGCCGAGCATGCGTTCGATGCGGTCGGCCGTGCAGAAGGCCGCGAAGCATGTCGTCATCACGATGACGATGACGCCGAGCAGGCCGATCAACAGGAGGGGGTGCTCGCGCGCCTGGCCAGCAAGCAGCAGCGTGGCGGTGATCGCACCTGGCCCGGCCATCAGTGGGATCGCCAGCGGAAAGGCTGCGACGTCGGCCACATGCTCTTCAGCGGCTTCTTCGGCTTGCTTGGATTGCCGCTCGATGCGCACGCCGTAGGCCATCTCGAAGGCGACTGCGAACAACAGGAGGCCGCCGGCGACGCGGAATGCCGGTATCGTGATGGCCAGCCGCTCGAGGAGCCAGTCGCCGGCGAGGGCCGTGCCGGCGAGGATCACGCTCGCGATCACGCAGGCCTTGAAGGCAGTCCGCCGGCGCTTCGGTGCGCTGGAACCTTGTGTGACGGCGAGAAATCCGGGCGTTAGCCCGACCGGATCGACCACTACCAGCAGGGTCACCAGCGCCGAGATCAGATAATCGAGCTGCATGGCGACCATTTAGCCGAAGCCGCAGGTCGCCCCAACCGCGTGCGGGCTCATTGGTTGCGACAGTCGCGCCTGCGATGGGCGAAATCGGGCCTTCCCAAGATGCTTTCGGCCACGTTCCGCACTTGAACCTAAGCATATGAATTGCCATATGAATTCGAGCGGGTGAAGCAGGCGATTATGGGTGGCATCGGGCCGCTGAATCAGCTAAGCCATCGCGGCATAATTCGAGCGGGAATTTCCTTTGGCCAATAATCAAGACCAGCCTCCGGGAGAGGGAGGGCCGACCGATATTCGCCCCATCTCCATCACCGAGGAGATGAAGCGTTCCTATCTGGCCTACGCCATGAGCGTGATCGTGGCGCGCGCGCTGCCGGATGTGCGCGACGGCCTCAAGCCGGTGCATCGACGCATCCTGTTTTCGATGCACGAGAACAATTACACGCCGGACCGGCCGTACAACAAATCGGCGCGCGTCACCGGCGACACCATGGGCAAGTATCATCCCCATGGCAACCAGGCGATCTACGACGCGCTGGTGAGGCTGGCGCAGGATTTTTCCATGCGGCTGCCGCTGATCGACGGCCAGGGCAATTTCGGCTCGGTCGACGGGGATCCTCCGGCGGCGGAACGCTATACCGAGGTTCGTCTCGCGCGGCCGGCGATCGAACTGCTCGACGATCTCGACAAGGACACTGTCGACTTCCAGCCGAACTACGACGGCCGGGAGCAAGAGCCGACGGTCATGCCGGCGCGCTTCCCCAATCTCCTGGTGAACGGGGCGGGCGGCATCGCGGTCGGCATGGCGACCAACATCCCGCCGCACAATCTCGGCGAGGTGGTCGACGCCACCATCGCGCTGATCGACAATCCGGCGCTCGGCATCGACGATCTGATCGGCATCATGCCGGGACCCGATTTCCCGACCGGCGGCATCATTCTCGGCCGCCAGGGCATCCGCGCGGCCTATCACCTCGGCCGTGGCTCGATCATCATGCGCGGCAAGGTCACCTTCGAGACGCTGCGCAAGGATCGCGAGGCGATCGTCATCACCGAGATTCCCTACCAGGTGAACAAGGCCGGCATGGTGGAGCGTATCGCCGAGCTGGTGCGCGAGAAGAAGATCGACGGTATCGCCGACTTGCGCGATGAGTCGGACCGCGACGGCTATCGGGTGGTGGTCGAGCTCAAGCGCGACGCGGCCCCCGAAGTGGTGCTCAACCAGCTCTACCGCTTCACGCCGCTGCAATCGACCTTCGGGGCCAACATGGTGGCGCTCGACGGCGGCCGTCCGTTGGTGATGAACCTGAAGGATCTGCTCACCTCTTTCATCGCCTTCCGCGAGGAGGTGATCTCGCGGCGGACCAAGTTCCTGCTCAACAAGGCCCGCGACCGGGCGCATGTCTTGGTTGGCTTGGCCATTGCGGTTGCCAATATCGACGAGATCATCCGTCTCATCCGCGCCTCGCGCGATGCGAACGAGGCGCGCGAGGCTTTGATGGCACGTGATTGGCCGGCGCGCGCGGTCGAGGCGATGATCACGCTGATCGACGATCCGCGCCACACCATTACACCGGAAGGCAACTACCGGCTTTCCGCCGAGCAGGCCAAGGCGATTCTCGATATCCGGTTGCAGCGATTGACGGCGCTTGGGCGCGAGGAGATCCAGGAAGAGCTCGACAAGCTCGCCGCTGAAATCAACGACTATCTCGCCATCCTGCGCTCGCGCGCCCGCATCCAGACCATCCTCAAGGACGAACTCACCGCGGTGAAGGACAAGTTCGCGACGCCGCGCCGCACGACGATCGTCGATCAGGAAGGCGAGATGGAGGACGAGGACCTGATCCAGCGCGAGGATATGGTCGTCACCGTTTCCCATCTCGGCTATGTCAAGCGCGTGCCGCTGTCGACTTACCGGGCGCAGAAGCGCGGCGGCAAGGGGCGTGCCGGCATGCAGACGCGGGAGGAGGATTTTGTCTCCCGTCTGTTCGTCGCCTCGACCCATACGCCGGTGCTGTTCTTCTCCTCGCGCGGGCAGGTCTACAAGGAAAAGGTCTGGCGGCTGCCGCTTGCAGCCCCGCAGGCGCGCGGCAAAGCGCTCATCAACATCCTGCCCCTCGAGCAGGGCGAGCTCATCACCACCATCATGCCGTTGCCCGAGGACGAGCGCACCTGGGGCGACCTCGACGTGATGTTCGCCACCACCCGCGGCACCGTCCGTCGCAACAAGCTCTCCGACTTCGTCGACGTGCGCCGCTCCGGCATTATCGCCATGAAGCTCGACGAAGGCGAAGCGATCGTCGACGTGCAGATCTGCACCGACCGTGACGACGTGCTGCTCACCAGCGCCAATGGCCAATGCATCCGCTTCCCAGTGGCCGACGTGCGCGTGTTCCAGGGCCGCACATCGATGGGGGTGCGCGGAATCGCGCTCGCCGAAGGCGACAAGCTGATCTCGTTGTCGATCCTGCGCCACGTCGACGCGACCGCTGAGGAGCGCGCCGCCTATTTGAAGCGCGCAACCGCCGTCCGGCGTGGCGGCAATGGAGAAACCGAGGAGGCGGCGGTCGACGCCGAGGAGGCGACGGGTGCGATCGAGCTTGGTGAGCGGCGCTATGTGGAGATGTCCGCGGCCGAGCAGTTCGTGCTTACAGTATCGGAGCGCGGCTTTGGCAAGCGCTCATCGTCCTACGAGTACCGCACCACCGGCCGCGGCGGCAAAGGCATCGTGGCAATGTCGATCACCTCAAAGAACGGGCCGCTGGTCGCGTCCTTCCCGGTCGAGGAGACGGACCAGATCATGCTGGTCACCAATGGCGGCCAGCTGATCCGCTGCCCGGTCGACGGAATCCGCATTGCCGGGCGCTCGACCCAGGGGGTGATCGTATTCTCCACCGCTGAGAGCGAGCGTGTGGTCTCGGTCGAGCGGGTGACCGAAGAAGGCGAGGAGAACGGCAATGGGGAGGGGTGAGGCTGCGGACCTTACCCCGGTTCCATCCCCTGCGCTTTCATCACCGTGAGCGCCTCGGGTCCTCTGAGGAACTTGATGAGCGCCCGCGCGGCGTCGGGCGCCTTCGCGCCGGTGCCGACCGCGCCCGCGAAGGTGATGTAGCTCTGCAGTTCCGGCGGCAACGGTCCGGCGAGCGTGACGCCGGGCGAGGTCATGATCTGGGTCACCACCACCATGCCGAGTTCGACCTCGCCCTTGGCGACCACCTCGGAGACGACGTCAGCGTCCGGCAGCGTGAGCTTGGGCTTCAGAGTTTCGGTCAGGCCGATCTTGTCGATTGCCTTGGCGACCGCGATGCCGCTCTGTCCCTCGCGCAGATAAGCGATGGATTTGGCCGCGATAAGCGCGCCCCTGAAGGCTTCGACCGTGCTGACATCGGGCTTGGCGGCGCCGGCCTTGACTTCCACGCCGATGCCGGACCGCACCAAATTGCTCGGCGTATCGGGCAGCAGCTTGCCGTCCTTGACCAGCCCATCGATCTGCGCGGGTGCCGCGACCAGTAAATCGAACGCCTCGCCCGCCTTGACCTTTCTGACGAGTGCGGCCGCCACATCGACGCTGACATCGATCTTGTTGCCGGTTGCGCGCTCGAACTGCGGCCCGATCGCGGCCAGCACGGTCGATACCGCGCGGGTAGTCAGCACCTTGATTTCGGCGGCACCGGCGCCGTCCGGCGCGGAAATCGCCAACGCAATGCCGATGAAGAACGCACGACGAATGATGGCTTGTTTCATGGCCCCCTCGACCCTGTGCCCTGAAAATCGTCCGCTCAGTCGGTCTGCAGATTGAGCGCTTGAATAATCGGCTGCCATTTGCCGATGTCGGACTGGATCACTTTGGTGAGCTCGGCGGGCGGGCCACCGAGCGGATCGCCGGCGAGACGGTCGAGCGCAGCCTTCATGTCGGCCGTTTGCAGCGCCGCGTTGACTGCGCCATTGAGCTTGGCGATCACCTCCGGCGGCGTGCCGGCCGGCGCCAATAGGCCGGTCCAGGCGCTGGTCGCGAAATCGGGGAAGCCGCTTTCGATCATAGTCGGCACGTCGGGCAGTAGCGGGCTGCGCTGCGCGCTTGTCACTGCGAGCGCCCGCAGTTGTCCGGTCTTGATCAGCGGCAGCAGCACCGAAATGCCTTCGAAAGTGTACTGCACGTGACCGGCGACCACATCCTGGATCGAGGGGCCGCCGCCCCGATAGGGCACGTGAATGACGTCGATGCCGGCATGCGACTTGAAATATTCGCCGATGAGATGCGGCAGGGTGCCGATGCCGCCCGAGGAGAAATTGACCTTGCCGGGGTTCGCCTTGGCGTAGGCGATGAGCTCCGCGACGGATTTCGCCGGCACTGAGGGGTTGACCACCAGGATGTTGGCGGTGGCGGCGACCACCGCCACCGGATCGAAGCTCTTGAGCGGATCGTAGCCGGCGCTCTTCTGCAGCATCGGGGCGATGACGAGCCCGCTCGAGCTCGAATAGAGCAAAGTGTAGCCATCGGGCGTGGCGCGCGCGGCTTCGGCCGAGCCGATGGTGTTGCCGGCGCCGCCGCGATTGTCGACGATCACGCTTTGCCCAAGCTTCGGCGCGATCTCATTGGCGACCAGGCGCGCCATCACGTCGATGGGACCGCCGGCGGGGGTGGGCACAATGATGTGCACGGTGCGACTCGGATACCTGTCCTGCGCCCCGGCGCTGCTCAAGCCCGCCAGCGCGAGGATCAGGACCATTGCAGCCACGTATCCTATGAGGCCCAAACCTCTGCGGCTGATGAGCGACATGTTTCCTCGCCAGTCTTGCAAATGCATCGTCCGTATCGGGAAAATCACGTGTGCCGGCCGACCGACTTTTCCAGGATCGGGACCATATCCGAATAGCCGCGCGCACGCGCGTAATCGAGCGCGGTGCGGCCGAGCGGATCCTTGATGTCGCCGTCGGCGTGGGCTGCGACCAGCGCTTCGACGATCGCGGTATGTGCCTTGTCGCCGCTGCCGAGCGTCACCGCGGTGATCAAGGCGGTCCAGCCCCGATTGTTGATGCGGTCGATATCCGCCTTGGCGTCGATCAGGGCATGCACGATGTCTACATACCCGAGCTGCGCGGCAATAATCAGCGCGCTGCCGTTGTCACGCCCCTCTACGGCGCGGGGGTTGCTGCCCGCGGCAAGCGCTGTCTTCAGCATTTCGAGATCGTTGTTGCTTGCCGCGATGGCCAAGATGCCGTAGCCGTCTTCATCATGGGCATTGGGATCGGCGCCGTGGCGCAGGAGCGCCTGCGCGGCCGCGAGCTGCTTGCGGAACGCGGCGACGATGAGCGGCGTGCGGCTGTTGGCATCCTGGATGTTCGGCTTCTCGCCCTCGGCGATGAGCTGCTCGATGGCGGCGACATCCCCATTGGCGGCGGCCGCATGCAACCCGGCATAGATGCGTAGCTCGCGCGCGCTCGGCGGCGTCTGTGCCATGAGCGAGGCCGGTGCTGCGATAAGCAGGACCAGGATCGCGACGGCAAGCAAAAGAGGAGGGCGGCAGTCGACGCGGCAAGCCATGGCCGTCTTCACTGAGGTCTCCATTGAGAAAGGGTGCGGGGGGAAACTGTAACACGTCTGGCTGTTCGCGTGATCGGCTTTGTCGACGAGCCTCGGGCCCCGGACAAAACGCCGCGCGGCCGCCGGAAGGCGACCGCCGCAAAGATCGGAAATGACGTGGGTTACCTTGGCAGTCGGTCGGTGGTGACCAGCCTGACCGTACGGACCTGTCCGGCGGTCGGGGTGTGATCTTGCAGGCAGGCTGCCGCATAGTATGGCCAAGCCTGCTCGCTGCAGGGAGTTGCCAGCGGGCGATCTTGGCCGACGGTCACCTGGGCTGCGGCCGCGGGGTCGACGGCCGGGGAGGTGCCGGCGCTCACGGGCGGGCTGAATCCCGGCAAAGCCATCATGACGGCGGCCCCGAGGGCGGCTGCGGCGACAGCTGAAAGAGCGCGATAGATCAACATGTTGAATTCCCCCTCTTCAGGCGCCGTGCAGGCTTGAGGCAGGCGTTACCACCCTCTGCCCTATTGGTTGCTCTGAGCTGCCAAAAGGTTCATCGCGACGGTTAATTTCTTCCGCGGCCGCCTTGCCTTTTGCATGTGAGGGCGCCCACGGTCTTGCGGGTTCCCGCTGCGGCGGGTTAGACCCCGAACCATGCCGCGTGTCGCACTCTTTCCCGGCTCGTTCGATCCGGTGACCAATGGTCACCTGGATCTGGTGCGCCAGTGCGCACGGTTGGCGGACCGCATTGTGCTGGCGATCGGGACGCACCCTGGCAAAGCGCCGCTGTTCACTGCACCGGAGCGACGCGCCATGCTCGAGGCGGTCTGTGCGCCGCTTGCCCGCGCGGCCGGCTGCGAGCTCTCCTGCATCACTTTCGCAGACTTGGTGGTGGAGGCGGCGCGGCGAGAGGGCGCGACCCTCCTCATCCGCGGTTTGCGGGGGGTGGCGGATTTCGACTACGAGATGGAGATGGCCGGCATGAATGCAATGCTGGCCCCCGATCTGCAGACGGTCTTCCTGCCGGCGTCACCGGCGGTCCGCCCGATAACCGGCACCCTGGTGCGGCAGATCGCATCCATGGGGGGCGACGTGACGCCTTTCGTGCCGCCCGTGGTCGTGGCACAGTTGAAGGCGAAATTCGCGAGCACAAAGACAAAATAGGTAAGGCCGAAGCGGAATATGCCGGATCGCTGAGCGACCTACCTGATCATATATTGGGGAAGGACGGCGATTTCCCCGGAAGCTAAGCAAGACCCAAATCACGCGATCCTTGATCATCCACCTCGGGAGCACCTATGACACGCCTTGTTCGCCTGTTCGCTGTGTTGACTGCGCTGATCTGCGCGATGCCTGCCGTGGCGCAAACCCTGCCGGCCGGCACCGATCCTCAGAACACGATTCTGATCGATACCAAATATGGCCGCATCGTTATCAAGCTGAGGCCCGATCTCGCGCCCAAGCATGCTGAACGAATCAAGCAGCTGGCCCGTGACAAGTTCTACGATAACGTGCCGTTCCATCGCGTCATTGCCGGGTTCATGGCGCAGACCGGCGACGGGCAGAACGGCGATGGCACCGGCGGCTCGAAATATCCGAATCTGCCGGCCGAGTTCACCAGCACCCCGTTCGTCCGCGGCGTGGTCGGCATGGCGCGCACAAGCGATCCGAACTCCGCGAACAGCCAATTCTTCATCATGTATGGCGACGGCTCGTTCCTTAACGGCAAGTACACGGTCGTTGGCCAGGTCGTGTCCGGGATGGACGTGGTCGACAAGATCAAGAAGGGGCCGGAAGCGCAGAATGGCGCTGTAACCGATCCCGACCGCATGCTCAGGGTTCAGGTCGCAGCCGACGCCAAATGAGTCATCGGGGAGACCGGCATGCGCCCGACCCGGCTCCTCGTTGTGCTCGCGGCCGTCGCCGGGTGGGCTTGCGCGCCGTGCGAGCCCGTACTGGCGCAGGTTGGCGGCCCCGGGCCTGATGCCAACGCGGCGCATAGTCGGCCGACGGCGCCGCTCAACACTATCAGGGAAGTCTTCAAAGCGCTCGAGGCGTGCTGGATTCCGCCCGACCTCGACGAGTCGCGCGCCGGCATGCAAATCACCGTGATGTTGAGCTTCAAACGTGATGGCGAGCTCTTGGGCGAGCCGCGTATCACCTATGAGACGCGGGAAGCGTCAGCCGAAGAGCGGATGATCTATCGGATTGCGGTCGCACAGGCGCTCGCCCGCTGTACCCCGCTGCCGTTCACCGAGGCGCTCGGCAACGCGCTCGCCGGGCGCCCTATGACAATGCGTTTCATCGACAACCGCAAGCTCAAGCAAGCAGGAGCACCTGATGGCAGACAATCCTGAAGACAAGCAGCTCGTCCTCGAAACCACCCAGGGCACCGTCCGGATCGAGATGCGACCAGATCTTGCACCGGTGCATGTGGCACGCATCAAGGAGTTGGTCGCCGACGGTTTCTATAACGGCGTCGCCTTTCACCGTGTGATCGACGGCTTCATGGCACAGACCGGTTGCCCGCATGGAACCGGCACCGGCGGTTCCGGACGAAAGCTCAAGGCCGAGTTCTCCAAGGAGAAGCACGTCCGCGGGACGGTTTCCATGGCGCGCGCGCAGAGCCCCGACTCCGGGGATAGCCAGTTCTTCATCTGCTTCGAGGATGCGCCCTGGCTCAATGGCCAATACACGGTCTGGGGCATGGTCGTCGAAGGGATGGAGAATGTGGATAAGATCAAGCGCGGTGAGCCAGTCTCAGACCCGGATCGGATCGTTTCCGCCCGCTTTGACTAAATTTGTAAAGCCATTTGCTGTTGCTGCATCGCACGCCGCATCCGACCCGCACTCAATTGGTATTAGGCAGCCTGCGGCGACTCGCACGGCTCGGCCTCGCAAACCCAGGCCTCCCTGGCGAACCATTCGTGCTCGGCCCGGCACATCGGACAGAAAACGCGCGCAAAGAAAACCGGCGTAGCGGCGAAGCTCGCGCGATCAGCAATGATGCCGGTTGAAATGTCGCGCCCGGTATTCGGACATTTCACCATCACAGTTCCCATCGAATGCTCCTGCAATGCGGTGCCGCTTCTTTGCCAGACGCTAACGCGTGCTTGCGAAGAGAATTTGACGTGATCGAGGTGAGATCGAGAATTGGATGACAATAAGACGACAGGGCTGCTGCAGCGCACACGAACAAGCAAAGGAATTCAATTGATTTTGATGCGATGAGCTTAACCCGGTCTGTTGGAACTCTAGTCTCGGTGAGCGAGTTAGAAATCCTTGCAGTCAAGCAGGCCAACAGGGGATGCGTGCGCGAGCATACGTTCGGACGCAGGGAGGTGAGATCATGCCGGGAACTCATATGCACATGGCGGGTCATGCCCGAAGGGCAGCCCCGCTCGAGCCGAAGCCGCGCGCCCATTATGTCGTGCTGCGCCGCGATGACGCTTGGTTCATTATTTTCACTAGGCAAGAATTTGGTCCATACAAGAGTGAGCGCGAGGCGAAGTTATTTGCCATCGATGCCGCTCATAAGCTTGCCGAGCAGGATGAGCCATCGGAAGTGTCGGTAATGGACGAAACCGGGGCGCTTTCATCAGTCTGGGTCGGCGATCGCGACCCCTATCCACCGCGCGAATAGTCCATAAGCGGCACGGCACACCGGGTGTAGCGAGAACCGCACTGCGGGGGCTCCTCCGGAAGTGTTGCGGGAATGCGCCGTTTGTGCGAACCGCCTGACCACCATTGTGCGCGGCCAGGCCTACATGCGGACTGATCTCTTCGATTTCGACCTGCCGGCGGAGCGGATCGCGCTGCGCCCGGCGGCCCCGCGCGACACTGCCCGGTTGCTGGTCGTGCGTCCGGGCGCCGGGCCCCTGCTCGAGGATCACATTGTGCGCGATCTGCCCGATATCCTCCGTCCGGGTGATGCGCTGGTGGTCAACGATACCAAGGTTGTTCCGGCGCGGCTGAGCGGACGGCGCATCGGGCGCGGGGAGGCCGAACCGGCCATCGAGGCGACCCTGCATCAGCGTCTGGATGGGGCGCGCTGGCGCGCATTCGTGAAGCCCGCCAAGCGGCTTGCGGTCGGCGATATTGTACGTTTCGGCAGCGAAGGCGAAGTATGCTTCCTGGACCAACTCGACGCCACGGTAGAGGAGAAGGCGGAGGGCGGCGAGGTGACGCTTGCTTTCGCATTCCATGGTGCCGTTCTCGATCAGGCGCTGGAGGAGCGCGGCACCATGCCGCTCCCTCCCTATATCGCTGCGCGGCGGGAGACGGATGCGCGCGATCGCGAGGACTATCAAACCATGTTCGCAGCCCGCGAAGGAGCTGTCGCGGCTCCGACTGCAGGGCTCCACTTCACGCCAACCCTGGTTGATGCGCTGCGACACAGAGGCATCGCGCTCCATCGCGTCACCCTCCACGTTGGTGCAGGCACGTTCCTTCCCGTGAAGGCGGCAGACACATCCGACCATCGGATGTTTTCGGAATGGGGCAGCGTAGGTCCCGAAACCGCCGCTGCGCTCAATGCCGCCCGCAGCAACGGCGGTCGGGTGGTAGCCGTGGGCTCGACCTCAATGCGGCTTATCGAGAGCGCGAGCGGCGAGGATGGGACCGTTCATCCGTTCACCGGCGAGACGGCGCTGTTCATTACGCCGGGATATCGCTTCCGCACCATCGACGTGATGCTGACCAATTTCCACCTGCCGCGATCAACTCTTTTCATGTTGGTCTCGGCCTTTTGCGGCCTGGAGGTGATGCGAGAAGCCTATTCACACGCCATTGCGATGGGTTATCGCTTCTATTCTTATGGAGATGCCTGCCTTTTGTTCCGCGTGCCCTGATTTGCGCCTGACTTACGACGATTGGAAGCAATGCCTGCCGAATTTCAGTTTCATCTCGTTGCCACTGACGGCGCGGCGCGCTGCGGCGAGATCACCGCCCCCCATGGGGCCGTGAAGACGCCCGCCTTCATGCCGGTGGGTACCCAGGCGACCGTGAAAGGCCTCCTGCCGGAGGCGGTGCGGGCGACCGGCGCCGACATCCTCCTGGGCAACACCTATCATCTGATGCTGCGCCCCGGCGCCGAGCGCATTGCTGCGCTCGGGGGCCTGCATCGCTTCATGAATTGGCCGCACGCGATTCTGACTGATTCCGGCGGCTTCCAGGTCATGTCCCTTGCCGGCTTGCGCAAGATCGACGAGCGCGGGGTGACTTTCCGCTCTCATCTTGATGGCGCCCTGGTTGAGCTCACGCCGGAGCGGGCGGTCGAAATTCAGTTGCTGCTCGGCTCCGATATCGCCATGCAGCTCGACGAGTGTGTGAAGCTGCCGGCGCCCCGGGCGGATCTTGATCGCGCCATGCGGCTATCGCTGCGCTGGGCCGAGCGCTCGAGAAATGCGTTTGGGGCCGCGCCAGCGGGACGCGCCCTGTTCGGCATCGTCCAAGGCGGCGACGACCCAGAGCTGCGGCTCAAGAGCGCCGCGGAACTCACCGCGATGGATTTTCATGGCTACGGGATCGGTGGGCTGGCGGTCGGCGAAGCGCCCGAAGTGATGCTCAAGACGATCGAGGTGGTGACGCCGGCGCTGCCGAGCGGACGGCCGCGATATCTCATGGGCGTCGGCACCCCCGCCGATCTCATCGAGGCGGTGGCACGCGGGGTCGACATGTTCGACTGCGTGCTGCCCACGCGCAATGGCCGGCATGGGCTTGCCTTCACGCGCCGCGGACCGGTGAACCTGAAGAACGCGCGGCATGCCGAGGATCCGCGGCCGCTCGATGAAGCAGGTTCCTGCCCGGCGGCGCGGGGCTATTCGCGCGCCTATCTGCACCACCTGGTCAAAGCGGAGGAAATGCTGGGCGCGATCCTGCTGACCTTGGTTAATCTTTCCTATTATCAGGAGCTCATGGAGACCGCGCGCGCGGCCATCATCTCCGGCCGGTTCGAAGAGTTCCGCGCCCGGACGCGGGCGCTGTGGGCAGAGGGCGACATTAGCCCACGGCAAAAATAGCCGGAGCGGGCCCTCGACGGCTGCATCGCCGCGACGCAATATGCCGCGAATGTTGGCGGAACTTGCCCGCAAGCTGCGCTTTCCAGGACTGTTACGCGGAATCTGTCATTCGAGGAACCGCTATGGCCATCAACCTGAAGGTCAACGGTGTCGTGCATTCGGTCGACGCCGCACCGGACACCCCGTTGCTTTACGTCCTGCGCAACGATCTCGAGCTCAACGGCGCAAAATTCGGCTGTGGTCTCGAGCAATGCGGCGCCTGCACCGTCCTGGTCGATGGCGTGCCGACGCGGTCGTGCGTACGGGCGATCAGTGAGATGGCCGATTCCGACATCGTCACGATCGAGGGCCTCGGCACGGTCGAGAGGCCGCATCCGTTACAAAAGGCCTTCATGGACGAGCAGGCGGCGCAATGCGGCTACTGCATCAACGGCATGATCATGACCGCCAAGGCGATGCTCGATCGCATCCCGCATCCGACCGAGGCCGACGTGCGGGCGACCCTTGCACCCAATCTGTGCCGCTGCGGCACCCACAATCGGATCATACGGGCGGTCCTGCGCGCCGCGCAGGCGGCGAACGGGAGGATCTGACCATGAACGCTCCCCGGCTTTCCCGTCGCGAGTTCACGGCCGCGCTCGGCGGCATCGCGCTTGCCTTCAGCCTCGAGCCGCGCCTCGCATTCGGCCAACAGCCGCCAGGGCTTCCCGGAAGCCTCGCCGGCAACCGCAGGCTGGACGCTTGGCTGCGCATAAATGCGGACGGCACCGCGACCGTATCCACCGGAAAGGTCGAGCTTGGCCAAGGCATCGTTACCGCGCTCGCCCAGATCGCAGCCGAGGAGCTGGACCTGCCGCTTGCCCGCATCACCATGATCTCCGGCGATACCGGGCGGACCCCCAACGAAGGACAGACGGCCGGCAGCCAGTCGATCGAAGCGAGCGGCACAGCGCTGCGGATGGCGGGGGCAGAAGTACGCTCGATGCTGATCGATCTGGCTGCCAGGCGCTTCGCGGTTTCTGCCGACACGCTGAGCACGAGCGACGGCGTCATCACCACGAGGGACGGTCGCAAAGTGAGCTATGGCGACCTTGCCGCTGAGGTCGATCTGCACCGCGAAGCGACCGCCAAGGTCGCCCCCAAGCCGCCGTCGGAGCACAAGATTGTCGGCAAGCCGGTTCCGCGCTTCGACATTCCGGCGAAAGTAACGGGCGGAGCCGCCTATGTGCAGGATCTGCGCCTGCCCGGCATGCTGCACGGGCGCGTGGTGCGGCCACCGCGCTATCGGGCGAAGCTCGAGAGCTTCGATGAGGCGGCGGTCAAGGCGATGCCCGGGGTCACAGCCATTGTCCGCGACGGCAGTTTTTTGGGCGTTGTCGCCACGCGGGAGGAGCAGGCGATCAATGCCCGCGACAAGCTCAAAAGCACGGCGCGGTGGAGCGGTGGGACCGAGTTGCCCGATCCGGCGAAGATCTACGAGTACCTTCTGTCGCAAACGATGGAAGACACGATCATCAGCGACAAGCAAGCGCCGCTGCCCGATGGGGCCAAGGTGATCGAGGCGACCTATCACCGGCCTTACATGGCCCATGCTTCGATTGGGCCCTCCTGCGCGGTCGCCCAGGTCCAGGATGGCAAGCTGACGGTCTGGACCCATACCCAGGGGGTGTTCCCGTTGCGCGGCACCATGGCCAAGGCGCTCGACATGCAGCCCTCCGCCATCCGCTGCATCCATGTCGAAGGCTCCGGCTGCTATGGGCAAAACGGCGCCGATGACGTGGCGCTCGACGCCGCATTGCTGGCCCGCGCGAGTGACGGGCGGCCGGTGCGGGTGCAATGGATGCGCGACGACGAGTTCATGTGGGAGCCGTACGGCGCCGCCATGATCATGCGCGCCCAGGCAGCCCTCAAGGATGGTCGCATCGTGGATTGGAACTACGATGTGTGGAGCAACACCCATAACATGCGGCCGGGCGCTCAGGATGGCGTCAATCTGCTCGCGAGCTGGTATCTGGAAAACCCGAAGCAGCCGGCACCGCCGCGCGGAGCGCCGCAACCGGCCGGCGCGGGCGATCGTAACGCCATTCCGCTCTACAACTTGCCGCGCCAGCGAATCACCAGCCATCTGATCAAGGAGATGCCGCTGCGGGTATCCGCGCTGCGCACGCTGGGCGCCTACGCCAATGTGTTCGCGATCGAATCCTTCATGGACGAGCTTGCCGCCGAGGCGCAGGCTGATCCGGTCGAGTTCCGTCTTGCGCATCTGACGGATCCGCGCGCCAAGGCGGTGATCGAGGCGGTGGCCAAGGCGGCCGACTGGAAAGGCGGGCCGAAGAACAGCGCGACCTTCGGGCGCGGCGTTGGCTTCGCCAAGTACAAGACGCTCGCCACCTATGTGGCGGTGATCGTCGACCTCGAGCTTGATCGTGCCAGCGGTCAGATCAAGGTGCCGCGTGCCTTCGCTGCGGTCGATTCCGGGCAGATCATCAATCCGGACGGTCTCACCAACCAGATCGAAGGCGGCATCGTGCAGTCCACGAGCTGGACGCTGCATGAGCAGGTGCAGTTCGACAAGAACGGTATCCGCACGCAGAGCTGGGACACCTATCCGATCCTGACCATGAACGAAGCGCCGAGCGTCAAGACTGTGCTGATCGACCGACCCAACGAGCATCCGCTTGGTGCCGGCGAAGCCGCGCAGGGGCCGACAGCGGCCGCCATCGGCAATGCGTTCACGGCTGCCACCGGCAAGCGAATTCGCGATCTGCCGCTCGTTCCGGATCGCGTGAAGGCGGCGCTGGCTTAGAGCCGGTTGAGGAAGTCCGCGAGAAGCTTTAGGCGTCAGAGCACGGCTTTACGGCCTGCGCGCGACGTGAAATTGTTGCGCCCCACAGCTACGGAATCAGCCAAAAAATCGGCAACAAACCGGCAGACCGGCGGCAAACAAACCGACAGCAGGGAGAGTTCGCGATGTCGCAACCCAGGGTTCACAATCGGCTCGCGGCTTCGGCCGCTTTCGGCGTGCTTTCCTTCGCAGCGCTCACCCTCGTTTCGACATTGGCGGCCGCGGAGATGCGCAAGGAGCCGCCCAAGATCGGCGATCCGCCCGAGGCCATGAACATGCGGCTCGTCGGCTACAACGATCTGCAGGCGCGCAGTGCCTATCAGCCGACCATCGCACATCAGGGCGATCGCTACATCGCCTATATCGGGCACCACGGCGGCACCCCTGATGTGCCCAAGCCGATCAATCCGCTGACGGGCCAACCTGAGTTCAACGGCACCTCGATCGTCGACGTCACCGACCCGGCGCACCCGAAATACCTACATCATATCCCCGGCACGGAGGGTTCCGGGGAACGTGGCGGTGCGCAGATGACGCGGGTCTGCCCCGGCTCGACCTTGCCGCATGCGGAACGCGGCAAGTACTACCTTTTGCGCACAATGGGGACACAGGGACATCAGATCTATGATGTCACCGATCCGACGGCACCGATCCTGTTGGCGACCATCGGCGGTAACTACAAGGACACGCACAAGAGCTGGTGGGAGTGCGACAGCGGCATCGCCTATATCGTTTCGGCGGTGCCGGGCTGGCGCGTGAACCGGATGACCGAAATCTACGATCTCAGCGACCCCTCCAAGCCGGTGAAGATTCGCGACTTTGGCCTGCCCGGCCAGGAGCCTGGCGCGACTGGGCCGGTGCCGACCGAATTGCACGGACCGATCGCGCTGCCGGGCAGCAATCGGATTTACTTTGGCTATGGCACCAACAAGGGCGGCATCCTGCAGATCGTCGATCGCGACAAGCTGCTGCACGGACCGAAGGATCCAACGCCGGAGAACCTCCGCTATCCGGAGGTCGGCCGGCTCGAAATGTCACCACTGGTGGGAGCGCACACGACGTTTCCGATGCTGCAAATGCCGATCGCCGAATTCGCCAAGGACGGCTATTCCACCCGCGACATCGTCATGATCGTTGATGAGGCAACGCAGAACGAATGCAAGCCGCAAGGGCGCCAGATGGTGTGGTTCGCCGACATCACCATCGAGCAGCATCCAACCATCATCTCAACATTTACGGTGCACGAGGCCGATGGAAATTTCTGCTCGCGGGGAGGACGCTTCGGCTCGCATTCCTCGAACGAGAGCATGGCGCCCGTGTTCTACAAGAAGCTTGCCTTCGTGACCTTCTTCAATGCCGGCGTACGCGCAATCGACGTGCGCGATCCTTATGAGCCTAAGGAAGTTGGCTATTTCATTCCTTCGATCACGGAAGCGACCGATAAGCGCTGCATCCGCGTCGATGGTCAGCAGAGATGCAAGGTGGCGATCCAGAGCAATAACGTGGAGACCGACGACCGGGGCTATATCTATGTCGTGGATCGTGCCAATACCGGGCTGCATATCCTGGAATTGACTGGCGAGCCGCGCGCCATCGCCGGCCTGCCACCGCTGTAGATTTGCGCTAAATGGTAGCCCGGATGAAGCGACGCGAAATCCGGATAGCTGACCCGCATTGCGCTGCGCTTCATGCGGGCTACAGGACTACAGAACAGGAGACTTCATGAAGCTTTCCCCCAAGACGTCCGGAACTTTTGCGATCGCGCCGACCCCGTTCCACGAGGACGGCCGCATTGACACGGCCTCGCTCGACCGCATGACCGAGTTTTATTTCGAGACCGGATGCACCGGCATCACGGTGCTGGGCATCATGGGGGAGGCGCCTAAGCTTGACGCTCAGGAAGCGCTCGACGTGGCTTCCCGCATGATCAAGCGCGCCGGCCCGCAACCGATCATTGTCGGGGTTTCGGCCCCGGGCTTTGCCGCCATGCGCTCGCTTGCCCGCAGCGTCATGGATGTAGGCGCGGCCGGAGTGATGATCGCGCCGGTTCCTTCGCTGCGCACCGATGATCAGATCGTCGGCTATTTCCGCCAGGCGGTCGAGGCGATCGGCACCGACATTCCGTGGGTCCTGCAGGACTATCCGCTCACGCTGACGGTGCAGATGACGCCTTCCGTCATTCGCCGGATCATCCAGGACAATCCTTCCTGCGAGATGCTCAAGCATGAGGATTGGCCCGGGCTCGAGAAGATCACCGCATTGCGCGGCTTCCAGAAGGACGGCTCGATGCGGCCGATCTCGATCCTGACCGGCAACGGCGCGTTGTTCCTCGATTTCGAGATGGAGCGCGGTGCCGATGGGGCGATGACCGGCTACGCGTTCCCCGACATGCTGGTCGACGTGGTGCGGCTGTCCAAGGAGGGCCGGCGCGACGCCGCGCACGACCTCTTCGATGCGCATCTGCCGCTTCTGCGCTATGAGCAGCAACAAGGCGTCGGCCTTGCGGTGCGCAAATACGTGATGATGCGACGGGGCGTGCTTGCCTGCGATGCGCAACGCAAGCCCGGATCAGCGCTGAGCAGCACCGGCAAGGCCGAGGTCGACTATTTGCTTACGCGCCTTGCGCGGATCGACAAGCGGGCCGATCTCAAGCCGCGGCTCGCGCAGGCCTCCTGACCCGACCTGATTATGCGGCTTGCGCCGTAGGCCGGGGAGGAGGTCAGCCGTACAGCCAGGCCATCCCCTCGTAGGCCTGCTCGGGCGTGCGGCCCGAGAGCATCTGGTCGCGCAGCTCGGCGGTTGGGCCGCGCGCATGATAGAAATCGCCGTAGACGCGCGCCATGATCTGCACGCGCGCGGTCCGCAGATAACGGTGTCGTACATAGGCCGCGAGCCCCGCAGGCAAGTCGCTCGGCTCTTCGGCCAAGTCCTCCGCCAATTGAATGGCATCCTCGGTCGCCATGCAGGCGCCCTGCGCGAGGTATTGCAGCATCGGGTGGGCGGCATCCCCCAAGAGCGCCACGCGTCCCCGGTTCCAGTCCTTGACCGGTTCGCGATCGCAAAGGACCCACATGCGCCAAGTCTCGATGCGCTCGAGCATGCGCAGCACTTCAGGGCGCTGGCCCTTGAAGTGTGCCCAGAGCTCGTCTGCATCGGCTTCTGCGTTCCAGCCTTCAACGTACCGATCGGAATGGAAGACGGCAACGAGGTTGTAGAGCTCGCCCCGCCGCAGCGGATAGTGCACCAGGTGCGTGCGCGGCCCGGCCCACAGGATCACATCGGGACGCCAAAGGTCGGAGGGCACCTCTTCGCGCTTGAGGACAGCGCGGTAGGCAATGTGGCCGGAGACGCGCGGGCGACCGTCGCCGACGATTTGCTCGCGGGTTTTCGACCACATGCCGTCACAGCCGATGAGCGCGCTTCCCCTGACCGGCTCGCCCTCGCGCAGCGTGACCGTGACACCATCATCATCCTGGTCAAAGCTCTCGACCTGCCGCTGCGTCTCGAGCGTGACCAGGTTGTTGGCTTGGCATGCTCTGAGGAGGACGCCGTGAATGTCGGAACGGTGGGTGACCGCATAGGGCTGCCCAAAGCGCTCGGCGAAGCGGTCACCGAGAGGAATCCGGGTAATCTGCCGCCCGGTCAGAGCGCAGCGCATCTCCAGCGCCTCCGGCTGCCAGGCGTCGGCGAGCAGCGCGTCCTTGAGGCCGATCTTGTCCACGGCACGGAAGATATTGGGCCCGAGCTGGATGCCGGCGCCCAGCTCCTTGAACTCGGTGGCCTGCTCGAGCACGCGAACGGCGAAGCCGTTGCAGGCGAGCGAGTAGGCGGTGGCAAGGCCGCCTATGCCGCCGCCGGCGATCAGGATTGGTTGTTCGCTATGGGTGCCGGTCATGCATTTGTTCCGCCGGCATCACTTTGGGGTGCCGGCGGAGCCAACTCACATTTTCAGGTCAGATTACTTCACCAGTTGTCCGCGAATCTCGCCGCCTTTGTGGGCATTGGTGTGGATGTTGACGTACCACTTGCCGGCCATGAGGTCGGCTGCCTGAGCGTCGGTGAGGTCAGCGGAGCCTTGGAAGGGGCTGCTGGTCGCAGTGATCGGGATCGCAACGCCAGCGTTCTTGCCCGGATCGGCCGGACCGTGGAAATGCCCAGCCGTTGCCGGGCCGGTCAGGCCCGAATAGGTGCCCTCCCAGGTCAGCTTCTTGGTGGCGGTGTCGTAAGTTGCGGTCACCGAGCCGGTCGCCGGGCTGTCATTGGCCGGAACCTCGGTCGACGCCTCGAGATTGGCCTTGAACGTCACTGTCTCGGCGAGCAGCGGCGAAGTGGACGCGAAGCATACGGCCACCGCCAATCCGAGTCCTGTGCGCAACATCGTCAGTCGAGTCATTTCTTCCTCCCTGGTCTCTCGTGAGGCCGCGTTTGCGGCTCCAACCGCCGTTACGGTCACCATGGACGGACCGCACCGGAAATCGTATCGGAACCGAAGAAGCGGCATTATAAAACATCTCGGCCGGATACTTCACCCCCCTCGCGGGTGGCGTGGATCCCAGCTGTCAAAAATCCATATCGAGCTCGAATTCGGGTAGCAGCTCGAACTCCTGTTGCAGCTTTGCAACCGTCGCGGCGCAGATGCCCTGGCATGTGAGGGGCACCACACCACCCAGTGCCTGGATGTGGCCGACGTCCCAATTTGCTCCGTATTGGCCGACCGCCTCGCGCACCGTCACGGCGGCGACGCCGGCACACACGGCATGTCGTTGCAGCTCCACCAGGATCAGGCGCTCGAGCTCGGGCGCGGTCTTTTGCCGTTTTTGCATCTTGTTGTTCTGCCGTCTTCCATTTGCCCGCTTGTCGGGCGTCCTTGCGCGCCCACCCGTTCCAATCGATTATGCCCTGTTAAACTCATTTGTGCCCCGCCGTCCAGCTTCAGGGAGAACAGCATGCCCAGTCTCACAGCGCTGGTGATATTGCTCGCCGTGATCCTCTATTTTTGGCTCGGCTTCCGTGTCGGCCAAGCGCGGGCAAAATTCGGAGTCAAGGCACCGGCAACCACCGGAAACGCAGATTTCGAGCGCGTCTTCCGCGTGCAGATGAACACGCTGGAATGGATGCCCATCTTCCTGCCTGCGGCTTGGCTCGCCGCAATCTATGTCAGCGATATTCTCGCGGCGGTGCTCGGCCTCGTCTGGATCGCTGGACGTGTTCTGTACATGCGTGGCTACTCGGAGGCGGCGGAGAAACGCGAGACCGGCTTCTTCGTGCAGGCGATTGCAACCGGATTATTGTGGGCGGTGGCGCTGGTCGGCGTGTTGAAGGCGCTTGTGCACGGATAGCATGCTCTTTCGCGGGGGGTTAAAGCGGGTGAAGGCGAGGGGGCGGGACGTTCTCGAAAAAGCTCGTGTGCTCCAACGAAGTAGAGCGGGTCGCGGCGGCGTATCTGCGAGAAATCGCCGCTCATAGCATCGCGCGCAGGGTTTTGTCTTGAACCGGAGCGACCCATCCGCTAGCACACCGGCGGGGCCACTCTCGGGGAATTAACCATGCAAAAATACGCTATCGCTTCGCTGATCGCTGCTGCGTGTGTCGTCGCGACCGCCACGCCAACTCCATCAGCCGCCGCCACCAAGAAGCACATGGTCAAACACCAAATCTATGTCGACCGCGATCAGTCGCAGGGCCGATATGGAATGCCGGCGAATTACTATCCAGCGCCGCCATTCCCGTTCTTTCTGTTGCCGGGCCCGTGGTGGCTGCCGGCACATCCGTAACGGGCCTGTTGGCACGCCCGAAGCAGTGCCTGCGTGAGATCGGCGATCGCTGTCCGCCGATTTCACCAGAGCACGAGCGAGGGTAGAGAGGAGCAAGGGAGGAGTAGATGGATTTCAGTTCCCTGCTTGGTTATCTGCAGAGTCTCGGATTGCTATATGGTTGGCTGTTGATCGCCGCAGCCTTGTTCGCATTGGGCGAGCGGGTTTGCGGCAGCCTGTTCGGGCGCGAGCGCCCGACTGGCGGCGGTGCGGAGCAGGCCCAGCGCTGATCGGAAACAAGGTCTCCCGCCGCCCGCTCCTCGCCGGCAAAGAGCAAAGGCGCGTTCGATCCCACTCGTAGAATTGCTGACTCGGTGTTTGGATCATCTGCCTCGAGCATGCACGACTCACGGCTGTTGTGCAAAAGCCACAGCCGCGACGGTACAACGATGCTTTTGTGAAAAGGCAGTGACGAATCGGCACTCGCTGCCTTATCCAGATGAGGCACACTCGGAGCCGCTCGCGTAGCGGTATGGCGTGATGATGAGCGGTTCCTCTCTAATGGGAGAACCGTCATGGACGTGCGCACTAACCTAAGCTGCGTGAGCGCAGGCGCTGCGCTTCTGATGCTCGTGTCGTGCGGGCCCTCTGCAGCGCGCGATAACGGGCAATGGGGCAACTCCCCGGCTAATGTCCGGCAGTGGTTCCAGAGCCTCATGCAACCGGACAATCCGGCGATGTCGTGCTGCGGCGAGGCTGATGCTTTTGAAGCGGACACTTTCGAGGTAGCGGGCGATCACTACGTCGCCATCATCACCGATGGCAAAGGTGTGCTGCCGAATGGCATGCGTATCAATGTGCCAAATTCCAAGATGAAGTGGGATCAGGGCAACCCTACCGGCCATGGCATCATCTTCATCGGCGCGGCCGGTGCCCTTTATTGCTATGTGGCTCCCGGCGGCGCCTAGCCAGCGCACGCCGCCTGGGAGCCCCTGTGGTTATTCGGGGGCGACCCCGGGCAGGGCTCCGATCAGGGGATTGGCTCTGGGCTCAATAGCAAACCCACACGCGCGCCCAATGCCAGCCGTAGGGGGTACGGACGCGGCGCCACTGGTAGCAGTCATCCCCATAATCGTAAGCGTAATAATCGTAGCCCGGATAGAAGCCGAACCCGAATCCGAAATCGCGGCCCTCACGGAAGCGGTCACGGTCACCACGGTCGCCGCGATCGCCGCGGAAATCGCCGCCGAAGAAATTGCGTGAAGGTCCGGCGCTAAAGTTATTGGAAGGTCCGCCGCGGGCCATCGACCCGCCGCCGAAGCCAGGACCTCCTCCGCCCCCACCACCTCGCGAGATTCCACCGCCGCCTCCGCCCCCACCACCTCCGCCTCCGCCGCCCCCACCGCCGCCCTTTCCGGCGCTGACTGCGGAGCCGACTGTAGCGAGCCCCAAAAGCAGGGCTGCGCTCGTTGCTAACAGGACATGCCTCATTGGCTGATCTCCATGATCTTGCGTTTGCTCGGCCGAAATCAGGGGCCGTCCAGCAAATAACGCGAGAGCAGCGAGAATGTTCAGATCTGCAAAGTAGAGGAGGCAAGCCACGCGCTAGTCCGGGTCTCAAGCTTCACCGCGTTCTGGCGCGATCTAGCGAGAACGACGCTCCCGGCGGCTGCCGGCGTGCTCTTCAAGGGGCTAACCGTAACACGCCGGCAGGTACGCGACGCTCCTACTCATGCCAGGAGAGACTCCCGGGCCGCGTACAGAGCCAGAATATTGAAACTCGGCATTCGATGGAGCCCGCCTCGGGGGGCGAAAATATGCCGCAGCTGCTGCCGCCGAGAGCGCTCATCTGGCCGGACGGAGATACAGCGCGAACATCGGCGTCTGTAAACCGCGCCGGGCAAAAAAGGCCCTGAGCTCGGGGTTGTCGCGGCCAAGTGTTCCGGTTGAAGACGACGAATAGCTAGAGCGGTCCTCGGGGGCTGCGCTTTGACCGAGATCAAGCCCCCGAAGCGGTGATCGCGGACCGATTTGAGGAACGCCAGCGCTGCTGCCGTGGATCTGCCGGTTTTCGGCGCGAGGATACGCCTAGTGCCCCGCTCCCGAACTCAGGTAATAGATCGCGGCACCCGTTGGCACGGAATTCGGACGCAAAGGAGCACTAACAAGTGTATGCTTCTATTCTGGTGCCGTTTTCGATTTGAAGTTTTCTGAATGAGCTTTCGGTGCACGTAGCGGGAACTTCAAATCGGCGACACTAATCTCCAACGAGCGGAATAACCCTGCGACAACGTGATATGAACGTGACGCCCACCGAAGCAGTAACGCCCTCCGCGGGGCTGACCGGACGACAGCTGTTCACCAGGATCTGGAAGTATGCGCTGCGGCGTGTGCTGTTTCCGCTCTGCGTCCTGGCACCGCTCGCGCTTTTGTTTCCAAAGATCATGCTGTTCTACGCAATCTGCGGCGCTTACGACGTGAGCCGCAATCGTCCGCTGACTGCGGAGACGCTTCGGCGCTATTTCCTCGGCAATGGCGTCGGCACGTGGCTGGTATCGCCGTTCAATTGCCTGCTCGATCTGCTGTCGCTGCCCTACGTTAACAAGGGAGTCTATCAGTTGGCGGATTTGCCGCCGGCTCACCAGGACGAGATAAAGCGATTGATCCAGGCGGCAAATGACGCGGACCTCGTCCGCCAGCTGCAGGAACGCTCAAAGGAAAATCAGCGCACGATGTTCTTCTTCCGCTGGTATGGCGCAAACATCGAAACATCGCTCAATGTTCCCGCGTTTCACCGGCCCTGGAAGTACGTCAAGACCATCGGTGTATCGGTCTTCAACCGCCGTGTAACCACTTCCAAGCACTTCGGCTATATGCGGGCGTCGCTGCGCGTCCTCTACAACCTCAATGACATGAAGGACAATTCTGCTTACATCGTCGTTGGCGGCACTACCAGCTGCTGGCGGGAGAACAAGCTGTTCATATTCGACGATACGCTGCTGCACCTATCCGTCAACGAGACTGAGGAGCCGCGCTATTGTCTGTTCGTCGACATCATTCGCCCGTCGCCGTTTCCGGCCGTCATGTCGGGAGTGGTCGCGACCGTCCGTTACCTGACACGGAACGTCAAGTTCATCTACTACGGCAACTGGAAAATCATCAAATAGTCATCCGTCAGGTCAAAGGCGCTTCGGTGGGCGGTACGACGGCGGCGTGAGGGGGCCTCGCCGGCTGGGCGCGGACCGATCGTCTTAGCGCAAGATTTTGCTGGTGAGCCCGGTGGGGCTCGAACCCACGACCCCGTGATTAAAAGTCACGTGCTCTACCGGCTGAGCTACGGGCTCATCTCGCATCAACGGCGCTCTGTCGATCGGCGGGTGCAATAGCATGACGGCTGATGTTGGCAAGCGCCGATTGCGCGCTGACGAGGTGGCGTCTCCAAGCACGCCGGCCTTCCGGGCGACGGCTTGACCAGCCCAAGCGAGCGACCACTTCCTCAGAACGATTTTGGAAATGCCGGCGCGAATGGCCGAGCGCTATAACCGAACGCCGCATGGGCCGGCGCGGCGTCGAGCACCATGTCGTGGTTCATCTGCGCTATAACGCGATCGACAGTATCCTCTGGAAGCCCGCTGGCGGCAATGACGGAAGGTCGCGCTGTCAGATAGGCGCGGAGCGCAAAATTGAGGAGAAGGCGCGGCATGGGCACCATGATCGGGGGTAGCTCGAGAGCGCGAAAGATGCGTTCCACCATGCTGCGGAACGTCAGAGTCTCTCCGCCTGGCAGCGCAAGCACCGCGCCTTTGGCCTGTTCCGAGCCCATCACCTGCGCCACGGCCACGGCGATATCTTCCGCATGGACCGGCTGACGCAGTCCGGTCATCCGGCCCCAAAAGGGAAAGAAACGAAACCGGCGAATAATCCTGGCAAGGGCGGTGACGTTTCGGTCGATGGGAGGAAAATATATCATTGTTGGCCTAAGGATGGTCCAGGCGGTGCCGGCGGATTCGCAAAATTCGCGTACTGATGCCTCTAGGGGCTCGATCATGTGTCGGGAGGTGAATTGGCTCGAGCTCATCGCAATGACATGGCGCGGCCGCGGCAATTCGGGCAACAACCGCGCCAACTCGCCGATCGGTAACGGCGAGATGACGATGGCATCGATCGGGCAGTCCGACCGGATATGGGAAAAGTCGCGAATGGTGAAATTGCCGCGCGCCGGCAACGGGGCCCGGCGACTGTAGCAGATCCCTGCGGCGCCTCGCTCCGTCAGTTGCTCGGCCAGCAAAGGAGCAATAACTCCGCCGGCCCCAATGATGACCACATCGCTCATCAACCGCCCGCAATCCTGTCCGGCCGTTTGCTACCAATATCGGCCGAAAGGTAGGCGGCTCGGCCCCGCACAAGCTGTTGATGATATTGGTGAGCCCGGTGGGGCTCGAACCCACGACCCCGTGATTAAAAGTCACGTGCTCTACCGGCTGAGCTACGGGCTCACGCAGTTCCACATCGGTGGCTGGCGCGCCACCGATGCGGTGGGTCCCATAGCACGATGGCTGGTCATGGCAAGCGCCGATTGCAACGAGGAGCGGTTCGGCGTGTGACGTTCTCAGGGGCAGCGCGTCATCCAGCGGGTCTCCTGACCGCTCGTCGAGGTCATGACCCCGTCCTCGACCAGCGCGGTCCCGTCCGGGAACAGGGACGACCAGATGCGGGTCTTGCCGTTCTCCTTGAGCAGCACGATGTCGAGAGCGACACGATTGTTGCTGGTGAGAACCTGCCGGAGCGAGAGCTTGTCGGGACCCACACGTTTCACGGCGCTGATATCGTAGACGATGTTGTCCTCGTCGTCGGTGCCAGACCGGTACCTCAACTGCAGGCTGCCCGAGGACGTCACCAGATAGGTCGCATAATTGTTGGTGGGGCTCGCCTCGTCGCTGCATGCTCCGGCCCATGTTCCCAGCAGGCCGAAATCCTGCATCGCGTCGGTCGCGGATTGAGAATGGGCGAAGGTAGGCACCAGCAAAACAAGTGCCGCCCAGACGATTGTGCTCCGCATGGTCTACTCCTGATCTCTACCGGTCCGAGCGGCCGTCATTGCGGATGACGATCATAGGTAACCATCTGCGCCTCGATCTCGCCGCGCAGCCGGGCGAATAACCCACGGATGTCCTTGTTGAGCCCGTCGAGCTTGGAGAACTGCTCGAGCAGACTACGCAGGCGATCGTCGAATATCTGCTTGCTCTCGGCAAATCGCGCCGCGCGCTCGGCGAGCGTCGCCTCGCCGTCATGATCCAGCCGCTCGAGGGCAAGCGACAGGTGTTCACGGACGTCGTGCAGCGCGTTGACGACGCTCTTGACTCCGCTTTGGCTGTCCTCGAGTGGTGCAACGCGGCTCTTCAGGGAATCGAGGTCCGCCTTGAGCTGGAGGAACATCACCATCATCCGCTCGATCTCTCCGCAACGAGTCTTCATCCGCTCCGTAGATTGCATCAGTCCTTGCAGACGGTCGTTCAGATCGTCGGCCTTGAGGCCGCCGAGGCTCTTCTCGATCACCTCCTGCGAGTTTTGCAGCTCGATCAAGAGCGGCTCGATCATTCGCCGCTTCTCTATGGTGTCGCCGAGCCGCTCGCGTAACACCTGTTGTTGCTGGCGGGCCAAATCGATACGAGCCAGCAGACCTTCCTTCTCGTTGCGGCTTTGCTGCAGATGCACCGAGCGCTCGGCCTCGAGCAACCGGCGCTGCAGCATGGCCATGGCGTCTTCCGGGTCGCTGCGCTCCAGCATGCTGGTGGCCCGGTCGATATCCTTTTCGGCATCATCGAGCTCCTCGACGGCCTTCTGCGCGCCGCGGAAGCGCGTCTCCCAGACATCATTGGCCTTGCGCTGCTGCTCGAGACGGGCGCTTTCCCAGAGGGCGGCGGCGAACAGCCCGAATGGTGTGACGATAATGACGGCCCAGGCTAGCTTCTGCGGCAGCGGCTGCGACTGCAGCAATCCAAGAAGTGAGCTGGGCGAATAGTCCGAGGAGTACACTTGGAAACCCGCGCCCAATGCCAAAAGAGCGCTGCAGACGAGAATGACGATGCGCATGTTCCGCGGAACTCCTGCTTGCGCGAATGGTCGAGGTGACGCGGTGCTGTAAAAGGGGGGCAGGCTGTTTCAGGGAGCCTGCTTTAGCAAAATACCGGTTGATCCGCATCAATTTATCAATTTGGAGCTTTGGCCCTGCGCAATCGGTTGGGATAGGGGTGGCTTGCTGCTGTTGCCCAGTTTTCGGTCGATCCGATCACAGGGCGGCGGCCAGGCGAAGGGAGAGGAGGGAATGCGTTCGCAAGGGCCATGTGCCGATCATTGCAGGAGCAATCTGTCCAAACGATCCGTGCCGGCCTATAGTTCAAGCTCGAACGGGCTTGCAGTCGGATCGTTTTCTGTAGGCCTTATTCGATTTGCGCGTGACCAGGAGCGGAGCTCAGCCGATGCCGATCGTCAATCGTATCGCCGACCTGCATGGCGATATCACCGCTTGGCGTAGGGATTTCCACGCCCATCCTGAGCTGCTCTACGACGTCCACCGGACGGCGGGTGCGGTCGCCGATAAGCTCAAGAGCTTCGGCTGTGACGAGGTGGTGACGGGGATCGGGCGGACCGGAGTTGTGGCGGTCATCCGGGGCGGGAAGGGTGCCGACGCGGCGCGCAGGGTGATCGGGCTGCGGGCCGACATGGATGCGCTGCCCATCGAGGAGGCAAACGACGTTCCCTACAAGTCCACTGTGCCGGGCAAGATGCACGCCTGCGGTCATGACGGGCACACCGCGATGCTGCTCGGTGCCGCGCGCTACCTCGCCGAGACGCGCAATTTCGCCGGGACCGCGGTCGTGATCTTCCAGCCGGCGGAGGAGGGCGGTGCGGGCGGCAAGGCCATGGTGCAGGACGGGCTGATGGAGCGGTTTGGCATCGAGGAAGTCTACGGGATGCACAATTATCCGGGGCTGCCGGTGGGACAATTCGCGATCCGTCCCGGCCCGCTGATGGCGTCGGCCGACCGGCTGACGATTCAGATCGAGGGTCACGGCGGTCACGCGGCGCGGCCGCATCTCACCGTCGATTCCGTTCTGGTCGGCGCCCAGATGATCAACCAAATCCAGTCGATTGTCGCCCGCAACGTCGACCCGCTGCAATCGGCGGTCGTCTCGATCTGCATGTTTCAGGCCGGCTCGACCGACAACGTGATCCCGCAGACCGCGTTCCTGCGCGGCACCGCGCGTAGCCTCAACAGCCAAGTGCGCGACCTGCTCGAGCAGCGCTTGCGCGAGGTGATCGAAGGCACGGCTCGCCTTTATGGCGCCAAGGCCACCTTCACCTACAAGCGTGACTATCCGGTGACGCGCAACCATCCGCGGCAGACAGAGCTCGCGACCGCCGTCGCCGCCGACGTAGTCGGGCGCGAGCGCGTCGACGACAACACCGCCCCGGTCATGGGGGCGGAGGATTTCTCATTCATGCTGGACGCGCGGCCGGGAGCTTTCATCTTCGTCGGCAACGGCGACAGTGCTGGCCTGCATCACCCGGCCTATGACTTCAACGACGAGGTGATCCCGGTCGGGACTTCATATTGGGTAAAGCTTGTGGAAACGGCGCTGCGCGACTGACGAGTGATGCTCGGCGCGCTCAATAGCCGCGACTTCCGCGGAATCGCGTTAGACTAGGATTGCGCCTCGACGCGGCTGTCGGCCGGCAGAGTCGGTAGCTGAGCGGGCACGTCCGTCGTCGCGGCGGGCCGCGGCAGCTTCCCGGTAACCTTGGCCTCGATGCTGCGCCAGTAGGCGAACTCATTGAAGCGCGAGCCTTCGACGAGCGCGATCGCAACTGCCGCCAGGAATGGCAGGCTCTGGACCACCAGCACCGCCGCAAACACGTTGAGCTCGGTGATCTGTACGTTGTTGGTCTCTACAACGAGCGCCGCGCCAATGAGCAGAAGCGCCGCCATGACGCCTTCCCAGAAAGCCGGGAAATCGGGCCCCTTGCGGGTGGTCCCGCCTTTGGCGGTGCGCATGAACGGCGCGCTCTCGGTCCAGATGCCGTAGGCGACCGCGCGTGCAACGGTCCATTGCACCGACATGGCGGCAAACAGGGAACCGACCATCTGCCGGATTGGGATCGGCACCCGCAGCCGATAAAGAGCGATGAAGTGTGTGAAAGAGACCGCGAAGGCACCGAGGATCGGCAGCGTCAGAATCTTGTCAGGGATGGCGATGCCCGCGAAGGCGACCACCGGGACCCAGCAGAGGTTGAGGATTGCGACCGCGACCCCGAGGCTCTCTGCGCCGAGCCAATTGAGCCAGCCGAGCGCGAACTCGCGCTTCTGCTCAGGGGTAAGGTGCCGCGCTTGCGGCAAAAGCTGGCGCCAATGCTTCTTGAGGATCTGAAATCCCCCATAGGCCCAGCGATAGCGCTGCTTCTTGTAGGCCTCGAACGTGTCCGGCAGGAGGCCATGGCCGTAGCGCCGATTGGTGTAGTGAATGTGCCAACCGCGCTCGAGAATGCTCAAGCCGAGATCGGTATCCTCGCAGATCGTGTCGCTTGACCAGCCGCCGGCCTCGTCCATTGCGGAGCGGCGCATCAGGCACATGGTGCCGTGGGCGATGATCGCGTTCTTCTCGTTACGCATCACCATGCCGACATTGAAGAAGCCGGCATATTCGCCGTTCATGGCATGGTGCATGAGCGTGCGCTCGCTGTCGCGATGGTCTTGCGGGGCCTGCACCAGGCCGACTTTCTGGTCCGCGAAGACGGGCACGAGATCCTTGAGCCAGTCAGGATGCACCACGTAGTCGGCATCGATGATGCCGATGATCGAAGCGTCGGGCGCCGTATGCGCGAGAGCGAGGCGGAGCGCGCCGGCCTTGAACCCCTCCAGCTTCTCGGCATTGATGAACTTGAAGCGCTCGCCCAGCGTGCGGCAATGCTCCGCGATGGGCTGCCAGCAAGCCGGATCGGGCGTGTTGTTGATCACCACCACGCACTCGAAGTTCGGATATTGCAGGCGGGCGACCGCATCCAGCGTCGCCTTCAGCATCTCCGGCGGCTCCCGGTAGGCCGGCACGTGGATCGAGACCTTCGGGGCGAAGCCCTCAGGGGCCGGCGTCGGCAACGGGCCGGTGATCAAGCGGCGCGGGCCATGCCCGAACGCAACCGCCGCGATCTCCTCGACGCGGGCCAGCGCGATGCAGACCAGTGGAACCAGCAGGGTCGCCCCGAGAAGGAACGCGAAGGCGGAACCCAGCACGAAGTAGTGGCCGCTCCAGAAGGCGAAGACGACCGCGAACCAGGCACCAACGCCGTTGGCGGCCACCGCAAGGGTCGCGGCCTCGCCTGCAGTTGCGCGCGGCTTGGCAAGGATCGGCAACGAGAGGAGCAGCCCCAGCAGGACCGCAAGCCCGGCGACCTTCCAATAGTCCGGATTGCTGACGAGGCCGGTCCAGGCAAACTTCGCCTGCCCGGAGGCATCGAACACACCCCAATATCCGCCGACGCTGCCTTCGTTGATCTTCCAAGGTTGATCAAAGGCTTCGATGACATTGTAGTCGATGCCGAGCGCCTCCGCGCGGGCGGTGAAATCGCGCAATACCGTTGCCTGCTCGACGCGGCCCGGCTCGGAATCATGGTAATTGTAGCCTGCGCTCGGCCAGCCGAACTCGGCGACGACGATGCGCTTGCCCGGGAAGTCTCGGCGCAGTTCCTCATAATGAGTGATGCCCCAGCCGACCGCCTGGCTCGCTGAAGCGCCTTCCCAATACGGCAGGATGTGCGCGGCCACGAAATCTACCGCAGAGGTGAGCTCCGGGTGATCGCGCCAGTCCGACCAGATCTGGCCGCTGGTGACGGGAACCGGGCTGTGCCGTTTCACCCATTTCAGGATGGCGATCTGTGCCTCGACGCTCTTTTCGACTTTGAGGTCATCGAGTACGTCCTCGAAAGATTTCTTCGGTCCGGCTGACTGGTCGAGCGCCTGTTTCCGGCTCGAGGCCTCCTTGCGTAACGCCGCGTCGATCTGCGCGCTCTTGAGTTGGTCGACGACGGAGTTGAGCTTGTCTTGCTTCAGATCGTCCAGGATTGTCTTGAGCGACGTCCCTTCGCCTCGGGGGCCAAGCGACGCCTTCTTGCGCTCCGCCTCGGTGCGCAGCGCGCTCATGTCGATGGTGCTTTCGGCTTGCGCGCGAAGCGCCTGCTCGTCGAAGGGGAGGTCGCTCAGCTTGATGGTGTCGATCCTGTCGCCCGACCCGACCCTGATCTCCGCTACCTCGGCCAGCGACCTGGTCTTGATGGTCTCGTTGCCGACGTAGATCGCGGTGACATTGGTATAGTGGCGGGCAAGGTCGATCGCCGCCTGGATCTCCTTCCCGTCCCGCGCGGCCCGGTCGTCGAGCCAAATGCCGACCGCGACCTTGAGACCAAGCTCCTGCGCAATCCCCGGCACTTGCTCGACACCGCCGGTCGAGGAATAGGTGCGGATGGCACGGGCATAGGGGGCCAGGAGCTTAAGCTCCTCGCGGATGTGGTCGGCGGTCGGCGGCGGGCCGTCCTCGGGGTGCTGGTTCCGGGAATAGGAATAGGGGGTATAGGAAATGCTCGCCAGCGGACCGTCGGAATCGGGAACCGCCTGTTGCCGTTGGAGCAACGTCCACAGCCCGGCGTGCACGCACACGATGAGTGCGACTACGGCGGCGACGGAGCGCATGAGAGGGTAACCGCACGGGGCAGGAAACAAAGGCCCGAACCCGTCCCCTAGGTTCGATCAAGGCCGCTTATTTGAACGGTACCTTGATCAAAGGCATTCAACAAGTAGCGTTGTGGCGTGGCGAATTCAAGATAACCAACAACTCAATAAGAAAATAGTTTCCGATTTTTCGCGACAAACATACCAAACGATGAACAGTCGTACAGGTTACGTTCATCGCTGAATATTCGTACAGGCTAAGCTGAACATTCGTGCAGACCATCGCTCAACGCGGCCCCTCAGGCGCTGGCATTTCGCCGCGCGATAGCAGACGGCACCGACCGCAGGTGAAGGGCTACTGGGCTTGTGACGGAGGCGTCGCCGAGGCTGCGGCTGGTGGCGCGATCACCGGATCGGTGTTTGGATTGATCCAGCAGGCATAGGTCCGCTGATTGATGGCATCGAGCGCTTTGGGGTCCATATCTCCCTTGCGCAAGAAACAGCGGAAGGCGGTCTGGATATGACCGGCCGGGCAGCCGAACCGGTCGTAGAGATCGAGATGCCGGAAGGCGGTATCGAGATCGTCACTCCACAAGAGCTTGACCACGCGACGACCGAGCCACATGCATTCGGGGCTGGCGGCCGGCCCGCCCAGAAGCTTCTCGGCTTCGGCGAACTCGTCGGTCATCTTCTCCGCCTTCTTCGCACCTTCCTTGTTGCTATCGCCGCTCCCCTGCCGCTGGTCGGTCGCCTTGGCATCCCCGCCCTGGGCGAGGACCGGCGAGACGACAGCAATCGGGAAGGCGACGGCCAAGATGGTCACAAGCAAGGCGGCAACACGCATACTGTCGAAGCGCATGATCTCTCTGATCTTGTTGGGCCGTCTCCGGCCTGTTTCCCCCCCAACCCGCGCTACCCCGTTTGCGTCGACTGCGCTGCCTAAAGCGGTCGGCCAAAACGGCCCGGATAGGCGCGACGGCTGGTCAATAACGTGATCTTGTCCTGCACGCCGCTGGCCAATTAAAGCAGCACATCGGCACGCCGCCAATATGGTGGGCGCAAAAATTCCTTTGGCTCCGCGCGGCGAAGCGCCGCCTACGCTCCGGAGGTACTGGACGCTGGGACAATCGTCGGTAAGGCGGCTAGTTGTAGGGCCACGTCGGTAACGTGACCTTGGCACCGCTCCCGACCCACGATAAGCCCTGCGCCAACGTTTCTTGCATAAGCCGGTTCCCGATCACCGACTTCAGGACGCCATGGTGGCGCATGAGCTTATCCGCAGACCAGTATCCACCTGTGCGTTCGCAAGAGCAGGGTTTTCGACATTATGCTTTAGCCGGCCTTTATCTTGTTTTGACCGCTGCAGCGATAATTGCCACTTGGGCTTGGCTTGGCGCCGCCGTGGAAGTGACGGGGTCCCCATTCAATGCGGGCGAGAAGATCCAGTGCGTCTCCTACGCCCCGTTCCGGGCCGACCAGGATCCGTTCGGGCCCGATGTGCCGATCGATCCGCAGCAGATCGAGGACGATCTGACCCGTCTCAAGCCGCTGACCGATTGCATCCGCACCTATTCGGTCGATCACGGGCTCGACCAGATTCCGGAAATTGCCGCCCGCCACGGCATGAAGGTGATCCTCGGTCTGTGGCTCTCGAACCGGCCGGAGCTAAGCCGCCACCAGGTTGAGACCGCTGTCGCACTCGCCCGCCGCTTCCCCGACGTGGTCCAGTCGGTCGTCGTTGGCAACGAGGTGCTGTTACGCGGCGAGATGTCGGCGCCCGACCTGATCAACACCATCCGCTCCGTCAAGGCCCAGGTCTCGATGCCGGTCACCTATGCGGACGTGTGGGAGTTCTGGCTGCGCTACCGGGAGGTCGCGAGCGCGGTCGACTTCATCACCATTCACATCCTTCCCTATTGGGAGGACTTTCCGATCCCGGCGCGAGATGCGGCCGCCCATGTGGCTTCAATCCGCGGCCAAGTCGCGACTGCCTTCCCGGGCCGGGACATTCTCGTTGGCGAGTTCGGCTGGCCGAGCGCCGGGCGCATGCGCGAGGGCGCGCTTCCGTCGCGGGCGAACCAAGCCCGCGTCGTCCAGGAGGTGCTGGCCCAAGCCAAGCGAGACGATTACCGGGTCAACCTGATCGAAGCCTTCGACCAGCCATGGAAACGCCGGCTTGAGGGTACGGTCGGCGGGCACTGGGGTCTCTACGACGCCTATGACCGGCAGCCGAAGTTCGTCTGGGGAGCGCCGGTCTCCAACCATCCGGCTTGGCGCTGGCAGGCTTTGGGCGGCATAGGGCTTGCGGCAGCCGCTTTTGCCTCGGCTTGGGCCGCGCGGCGCAAAGCGCTGCCGGTCCCGGCACATGTCCTCTGGGTTGCGGTTGCGGCGATTGCCTATGTCTGCGGAACGCTCATCGGCTGGACGATGGAGAATGTCCCGCTTGAGAGCCTGACATTGGGGAATTGGCTGCGCTCGCTCTCCTTCGCCGGGGTCGCGCTGCTTGCCCCCATTGCGTGCGCGGCGGCTGCGGCATCCGGGACCGCGGTGCCGGATTTTGCCTCCATGCTGGGGCGCCGACGTTGCCGCCCGAATGAGCCCCTCACACTGCTCCTCGGCGGCCTCTTGATCGCGCTCGCGCTTCTTGCCATGCAGGCGGCGTTAGGTCTCGATTTTGACCCCCGTTATCGCGATTTTGCCTTCGCGCCACTGACGGGTGCCGTGTTCCCCTTCCTCGCGCTGGCGATCCTGCAGCGCTTCGGCGCGGGTGAGGGCAGGCAAAAGGCTTCCTGTGGGACTGCGGAAGCAGTGACCGCGGCAGTTCTCGTTCTTTCGGCCGTCTACATTTCGCTCAACGAAGGCTTCGCCAACTGGCAGGCGCTTTGGTTTTGCGGCGGGCTGATCGGCGTAGCGCTCACTCTTCGATGGATGATCTGGGCGCCGGCCGCGCCAAGCTGACGACCAGCAGCGCTACCGCCAAGCCGGACAGATCGGCATTATGCAGGACGAGGCCAAAGCCTGCTGCAGCGAGCGCGACCGCCACCAACGGAACAGCTGGTCGAGCCAAGTTGAGCAACGCAGCGCCCAACGCGACCCAGCCGAAGACGGAGTGATTGAAGAAGGCGATCACCACTCTGAAGGTGGTGCAGAGCCAGGTGTTGAGCCCCGCCTGGCAGGCGAGCGCCACCGGCGCATATTCAATCGCCAGATAGCGCAGGTAGATCGCTTGGCCGACCGCGAGAAATCCGATCACCAGTAGCCAATTGAGCTGTCGATCGGTAGGCCGGAACAGTCGCGGTGCTGGCTCAAGCGCAGGATCGGACATCATTCGCGATTCTGCTTGTCGGCTTCCTGCGGGTCAAGCACTGGGTCAATCGCGCCGGACCGCTACTTCGTAGCTTGCGGCGAAGCATCCTTGGCGACGGCTTTGTTGGGGTCGAGCTTGGGAGCTGCATGATGAATAGGAGCGAGCTTGCCGGCAGGCGGCTCGTTCAAAGTCAGGCGTTGACCCTCGAAGGCAACCGGCTGGCAGTAGCGGTGGACCGCCAACAGCGCTGCGCAGAGGCGCGAGGCCGTTTCCATATCGTCGATTGGACCGATGACGAGGCGGAGATCGATCCCGTGGGTCCGGTTGTTCTCACGCACCGTGACCAAGGGATAAAGGTCCTCCGTCAGCGCCAGGTCGCTGTTCTTGGTCGAATGCCAGAGCGTGCGTAGGCCCTCGTAGTTGATCGCTCCGCCGATATCGAGGCCGAGCCCTGCGGTCGGCGGCTCGGAGGGCGGAGACGGACGGGACGGTATGGTGGCGGTTGCCAAGCGAGCACCGTCGGACGCCGTCGAGCGGGTTGCATCGGCCACGGCTGGCGGCGGCGCAGCTGCTTGCTGCCGTTGCGGGTACGTTACCTGCTCGCTTGTGACGGCGACCTGGATCGGGGGCGCTTCCGCCCGCGGCGCTGTGCCAGGCGCGGCCGGCTGCTCGTGCGGCGGGCTCGCGGTTGCGACCGGCACCGGGGCGGGCTGAGCAGGCGGCTGAGGTGCTGCCTGCACGGCTTGCGATTGCGGAGCTTGCGCCGCCGGCTGGCCGCTCTGCTGCTGAACGCGCTTGATCGATCCGGTTATGCTGTCGAGATTGCGCTCAAGGGCGGCAATCCGGGCGAAGGCTTGGTCGCGATCGGCGGTGAGGGCGTGTACGATCTCATTCAAGCGCCGGATTTCCTCGGCATTGTCGCCGGTACGCGTGGGAACGTCGCCGGGCAGGGTCCTCGACCGTGTGGTCCCCTGGTCCGCCGGCGCTTGCCGATGCGAGCCTGCGCCCGAATAGGCGGTCATCACAGCGACAAGTAGCGCGAGCGTCGCCAGGCAGCCCCAGGCCGCCAGCCGCCAAAGCGTCTGCATGCCGCGCTTGTGTGCCTGCGCGGTCCAATCCGCCCCCTGTACCCGATCTGCCATGATCTTGCCGCTCCGCCGTGACGGGCTCTTGTTCACGCGCGAATCACTGCATTGAAAACACTAGCAGATTCACCACATCTTTGCGCCCTCCAACGCCGTTTCAGTTTCCGGCGCGGGCGTTTGTCTTTTCCGCTTTGGTCACCTCGGATAATGAGGAGCTGAGAAATTTTCCCAAAGGTTGGGCCGCATGGTTGACCGTACCTGTCTTGCAGTCGTGCTTGCCGCCGGTGAAGGAACCCGCATGCGCGCCACGCGACCCAAGGTTCTGCATGAGGTGGCCGGCCGCTCGCTCTTGGCGCACGTGCTGGACGCGGTGCGGGCTGCGGGAAGCTTCGCCCCAGCCGTTGTCATCGGCCCATCAGCCGGCGCGGTCGCCGCGGAGGCAGAGCGTGCTTCACCCGGTGTCGAGATATTCGTGCAGGCCGATCGCCGCGGCACCGCGCATGCGGTCCTTGCTGCGAAGACGGCCATTGCGCGTGGCTTCGACGATCTCCTGGTCATCTTTGCCGACACGCCGCTGGTCCGGCCGCAGACGCTTGTGCGCATGCGGCAGGCGATCGCGGAGGGCGCCGCCGTTGCGGTGCTGGGATTCCGGCCGCGGGATCCGACCGGCTATGGGCGTCTGGTCCTTGCCGGCAATGAGCTCGTGGCGGTCCGCGAGGAGCTCGATGCCGATGCCGAAGAACGCGGGATCGGTCTCTGCAATGGCGGCCTGATGGCACTTGCGGGTGTGACCGCGCTCGCAATCCTGGAGCGGATCGACAACGATAATCGCAAGAGCGAATTTTATCTCACCGACGCGGTCGCGATCGCCCGCGCCATGCATCTCAAGGCGGTCGCCATCGAGACCGAGGAGGATGAAGTGCGCGGCATCAACACCAAGGCCCAGCTTGCTGAGACAGAAGCAGCACTGCAGCAGCGCTTGCGCGGTGCCGCTTTGGGGGCGGGCGTCACGATGGTGGCGCCGGAGACAGTGTTCCTGTCGGCTGACACGAAATTCGGCCGGGATGTGGTGGTCGAGCCCTTCGTGGTCTTCGGTCCGGGCGTCACCATCGAGGATAATGCCGTGATCCGCTCGTTCTCGCACCTTGATCACGCACACGTAGGTAAGGGCGCGCTGGTCGGCCCCTATGCGCGACTGCGACCCGGCGCGCAGTTGGGCGAGAACGTGCATATCGGCAACTTTGTCGAGGTGAAGGAGGCGACCATCGAAGCCGGCGCCAAGGCCAATCATCTCGCCTATATCGGGGACGCGCGGCTCGGCGCCGGATCGAATTTCGGGGCCGGCGCCATTGTCTGCAACTATGACGGAGCTGCCAAGCACCGCACTGACATCGGCACAGGTGTCTTCATCGGCTCCAACTCGGCGTTGGTTGCTCCGGTCAAGATTGGCGAGGGCGCGTATGTGGCGACCGGATCGGTCATCACCCAAGACGTTCCGCCCGATGCACTGGCGATCGCACGCAGCCGCCAGATCGTGAAGGAAAACCGGGCATCGCGCCTGAAGAGCCTCAAGGCGGCGACGAAGAAGAAAAATCAAGGTCCCGAGTAGCCGCCGCCGGATGCAGCGCCATTAACCTTAATTGTCACAAGTTGAAACGAATAATGATTTCCCTTTCCTGCGCTTACGCCGCTTACACCAATGTGTTGGTCTTGATCTGCGCAAATGCCGCTGATTTGAAGTTCCTGCTACGTGTGCGGCAATCTCATTCAGGAGCCTCAAGTCGAAAAGCGGCATAGACACATAGGCTTGCTGGCATCCCTTTTATTCCGAAGCTGGCTCACTGGGTCGCAGCAAGGTGTGGCGGACTTCGGGATCGGGACACCAAAAGCGGGAAGGTGTTAGCTCATGTGCGGCATCGTCGGCATTCTGGGGCGCGAGCCGGTCGCGGAGCATCTGGTCGATGCGCTCAAGCGCCTCGAATATCGTGGCTACGATTCCGCCGGCGTTGCCACCCTTGAAGAGGGGCGGCTGACGCGGCGCCGTGCGCAAGGCAAGCTGCGCAACCTCCAAGACAAGCTGCGCGGCGAGCCGCTCAAGGGCATGATCGGCATCGGCCATACCCGCTGGGCGACCCACGGCAAGCCGAACGAGACCAATGCCCATCCGCATGCGACCGAGCACCTGGCGGTGGTGCACAACGGCATCATCGAGAACTTTCGCGAACTGCGCGAGGAGCTGGAGCGGAAGGGCGCCAGATTCGGCACCGAGACCGATACCGAGGTGATCGCCCATCTGGTCACCGACGAGTTGAAAAATGGCCGCACACCGTCCGAGGCGGTTAACGCGGCCTTGCCGCGGCTGCGCGGCGCGTTCGCGCTCGCTTTTTTGTTCGAGGGCGAGACCGATCTCATGATCGGCGCGCGCAAGGGCTCGCCGCTCGCGGTCGGCTACGGCGCAGGCGAAATGTATCTTGGCTCCGATGCCATCGCGCTCGCTCCATTCACCGACACGATCTCATATCTCGAGGACGGCGATCAGGCGGTGCTCACCCGCAAGGGCGTCGAAATTCGCGACGCCAAGGGGTCGATTGTCGAGCGGTCCATCGTCAAATCCGCTGCTTCCGCCTTTCTGGTCGACAAGGGCAACCATCGTCACTTCATGGCCAAGGAAATCCATGAACAGCCCGAGGTGGTTGGCCACACGCTCGCGCACTACCTCGATATGGGAGCGGGGCACGTGGCGTTGCCCGCGATGCCGTTCGAGTTCCGCGCGCTCGAGCGCATCTCGATCTCGGCCTGCGGCACCGCCTACTATGCCGGCCTAATCGCCAAGTACTGGTTTGAGCGCTTTGCCAGGCTGCCGGTCGAGATTGATGTTGCCTCCGAGTTCCGCTACCGCGAGGTGCCGCTCTCGCCCGGGGGGCTTGCCATCTTCGTCTCGCAGTCGGGCGAGACCGCCGACACCTTGGCGACGCTGCGTTATGCCAAGCAGCAGAAGCAGCATGTGGTCTCGGTGGTGAACGTCCCGACCTCGACGATCGCCCGTGAGAGCGATGTGGTGATGCCGACGCTTGCGGGCCCCGAGATCGGGGTCGCCTCGACCAAGGCGTTCACCTGTCAGCTGGCGGTCCTGGCGGCGCTCGCGATCGGGGCGGGGCGCGCTCGCGGCGTGCTCTCGGAACGGGATGAGACCAGGCTTGTACAGGGGCTGATCGAGGTGCCGCGCCACATGGCGCATGCGTTGGCGCTGGAGCCGCAGATCGAGCATCTGGCGCGCGATCTCGCCAAGAGCCGGGACGTGCTCTATCTCGGCCGCGGCACCAGCTATCCGATCGCGCTAGAGGGCGCGCTCAAGCTAAAGGAGATCTCCTATATCCACGCCGAGGGTTACGCCGCCGGCGAGCTCAAGCATGGCCCGATTGCGCTGATCGACGAGACCATGCCGGTGATCGTGATCGCGCCCTATGATCGTGTCTTCGACAAGACAGTGTCCAACATGCAGGAGGTCGCCGCGCGCGGCGGCCGCATCGTCCTGGTCACCGATCCCAAAGGCGCGCACGAGGCGCATGTCGAGTCGGCCGTCAAGATCGTGCTGCCGGAGATGGCCGCAACAGTGACGCCCTTGGTCTACGCGATCCCCGTGCAGCTCCTGGCTTACCACACGGCGGTCGTGATGGGCACGGATGTCGACCAGCCGCGTAATCTCGCCAAGTCGGTGACGGTCGAGTAGCCGGCTCGGGCTCGCCCTGACGGTACTTGAGGGCCGAGCTTGACGACAGGACTTGGCCGGACCTGAGCGCACAGGTAGTGTTTCGCCTGCCGGGTGGCCTTCTTTGAAGTGGATGGCATGAGCGATCTCGACTCGAATCCGGGCGCTGCCGCGCCGACGCCTTCAGCGGGCGAAGACCTCGCGGCGGCGGCGCGCGGCTCGCCGCCCGTTGCGTCTCACGGGCTAATGAGCCGCATCCGCAACTATTTCCTCACCGGGCTCGTGCTGGTCGGACCACTGTTCATTACCGTCAATCTGACCTGGTGGTTCATCAACTGGGTCGATGATCAGGTGCGTCCGTTTATCCCGGCTGCCTATCGGCCCGAGACCTATCTGCCGATTCATATCCCCGGCACCGGTCTCATCGTTGCGCTGGTTGCCCTCACGGTCCTTGGCTTCCTCACTGCCAACCTGGTCGGGCGTACTCTGGTCGAGGCCGGGGAGAACATCCTCAACCGCATGCCGGTGGTGCGGCCGATCTACAAGAGTCTCAAGCAAATATTCGAGACGCTGTTCTCGAATTCCGGGTCGAGCTTCCGCCGCGTCGGCTTGGTCGAGTTTCCGGGTCCGCGCATGTGGTCGCTGGTCTTTCTCTCGCAGCCGCCGGGCGCGGATATCGCCGGCCGCCTGCCGGAGAGCGAGCACGTGTCGGCCTTCATGCCGTGCACCCCCAACCCCACCACCGGGTTTTTCTTCTATGTGCCGCGTCGCGACGTCATCGATCTCGATATTTCGGTCGAGACCGCGATGACACTGCTGATGTCGGCCGGGATGGCGCAGTCGAGCGACGGCGATGCGCAGAAGAAGCTCGCCGCGATGGCGGAGTTGGCGCGTGCGCGAATCGGACAGCCGCGCCGCAGCGTCGAGCCGGTGAAGTAGGCATTACTTATTTGGAAGATCGGTGCCCTTTTTATCGGCACACCGCATTACCCGGCACGGATAAGCCGGACTGCCTCGTCCCGCTCGAATAGATAGAGGAGATGGCGCAGCGCCTCGCCGCGCGCCGTGGCAAGGGTGGGATCGCGCGCCAGGATCAGCGCGGCATCATCGCGGGCGGTGCTGATATATTTGCCATGTAGGTCGACGCGGGCGACCTTGAACGCCGGCAGTCCCGACTGCCGGGTCCCGAGCACATCGCCTTCCCCGCGCAACCGCAGATCCTCCTCGGCGATGCGGAACCCGTCCTCCGTCTCGCGCATGACCTTCAGCCGTGCGCGCGCGGTTTCGCCGAGCGGACCCTTGTAGAGAAGCAGGCAAGTGGAGTGCTCGGCGCCGCGGCCGATGCGTCCGCGCAGTTGATGCAGCTGTGCAAGCCCGAAGCGCTCGGCATGCTCGATCACCATCACGCTCGCCTCCGGCACGTCGACTCCCACCTCGATCACGGTGGTGGCGACGAGCAGGGCCGTCTTACCGGCAGCGAAGCTCTGCATCGCGCGGTCCTTGTCGGCGCCCTTCATGCGGCCATGGATCAGGCCGACATTTTCACCAAAGCGTTCCTTGAGTGCCGCAAAGCGATCCTCGGCGGCGGCAAGATCGACGTTCTCCGATTCCTCGACCAGCGGACACACCCAATAGACGCGGCGACCCCCGGCGAGTGCGCGGCTGACGGCATCGACCACCTCTTCGTAACGATCAAGCCCGAGCGCACGCGTATCCACCGGCTTGCGCCCGGCCGGTTTTTCGCGCAGCTCGGAAATATCCATGTCGCCGAAATAAGTGAGAACCAAAGTGCGGGGGATCGGCGTGGCGGTCATCACCAGCACGTCGACCGCCTCGCCCTTGCGGGCGAGCGCCAGCCGCTGATGCACGCCGAAACGGTGCTGCTCGTCGACGATAGCCAGCGCGAGATCGCGGAACTCGACCTCTTCCTGGAACAGGGCGTGCGTGCCGATGAGGACATGGATGTCGCCCAAGGCGAGACGCTTCAGCGTCTCCCTGCGCTCGGCGCCGCGTTCTCGGCCGGTCAGGATAGCGAGGCTCACGCCGACAGCCGCAGCAAGTGGCGCCATTGTGCTGAAATGCTGCCGCGCCAGCAATTCGGTCGGCGCCATCACCGCCGCCTGACGGCCGGCCTCGACCACGGCCGCCGCGGCAAGGAGGGCGACCACGGTTTTGCCTGAGCCGACATCGCCCTGCAGCAGGCGCAACATGCGTTCCGGCTTGGCGAGATCGGAGATGATTTCGCTGATTGCGCGGACCTGGCTCGGGGTCAGGCTGAAGGGCAAGCTCTCGATCAGTCTCTGTCGCAAGTGGCCGGTGCCGGGCGTTGCGCGCCCGCTCGGTCGCCGCAGATGCGCGCGCACCAGCGCGAGCGCCACCTGGCCCGCCAATAGCTCGTCATAGGCAAGGCGCGACCACGCCGCGCCGTCGGGCAGAAGATCGGTCGGTTCGGTTGGGTGGTGCAGCGCGCGCAAGCTTGCATCGAAGGGCGGGAAGCGTTCGCGGGCGACCCAGCTCGGCTCTTGCCATTCGGGCAGCGTTGGCAGTCGCACCAGCGCCCCTTCCGCCGCGCGGCGCACCTGGTTGAGAGCGAGGCCCTCGGTCAACGGGTAGACCGGCTCGACCAGCGGCAGCTTGGCGAGATCGCCTTCGCTCACCACCCGCTCGGGATGCACCATCTGCAACATGCCGTCGTAGGTGGCGGCGGTGCCGGAAACGTAGCGCACGCTGCCGACCGGTAGCAGCCTCTCGAGATAGTCTTTCCGCGCGTTGAAATACGTAAGGACGATGTCGCCAGTCTCATCGCTGGCAAAGATCAGATAAGGCGCCCGCTCACGCCGTGGCGGGGGTGGTCGATGACGATCGACCTTGACCGCCACCGTCACGAACTGTCCGAATTCGACGTCGCGCAGCTTCGGGCGCGCCCTGCGGTCGATCGTTCCGGAAGGGAGGTGAAACAGCAGATCAATGACCCGCACCGGAGCTTCACCGCGCCCGGTCAGATGCTGGAACAATTTCTCCTGCTTTGGCCCGACGCCGGAGAGGCTCGTGAGCGATGCAAAAAGCGGATTAAGAACGGCAGGCCGCATGAGATTGCCCGGCCGCGCTCCTATGCCTGATCCAAAAGGCGCGGGCCCGCGCCTTTTTCGGCGAGCTCGTCGGCGGGGTTGCGGAGTGGGCAATTAGTCATCGATAGGCACCCGCAGCCGATGCAATCATCCAGGCGATCGCGCAACTGGGTGAGCTTGCGAATGCGACTGTCGAGCTCCATGCGCCAGACCGTCGACAGCCGGCGCCAGTCATCGTGCGTAGGCGCGCGGTCGTCGGGCAGCGAGGCGAGCGCCGTCCGAATGGTGGCGAGCGGAATTCCAGCCTTCTGTGCCACCTTGATGGTGGCGATGCGACGCAGCACCCCGCGTTGGTAGCGCCGTTGATTGCCGCGGCTGCGCGAGCTGCGGATCAGCCCTTTGGATTCGTAGAAGTGCAGGGTCGAAACCGCTACCCCGCTACGTTTGGCGGCCTCGCCGACGGTAAGCTCCGCGTGGATCTTGCCGTCAATGCTGTTCACAAGCCTCTTGACCTCAACCATGGTTGAGGTTGTAGGCAACCCGCGGCTCGAGCGCAAGGGGCGTTGCCGGCCGCAGCAATACTTTTGGAGTGAACAATATCCCATGACCTATGTCGTCAACGACAACTGCATTAAGTGCAAGTACACCGACTGCGTCGAAGTCTGCCCGGTGGACTGCTTCTACGAGGGCGAGAACATGCTCGTCATCCATCCGGACGAGTGCATCGATTGTGGGGTCTGTGAGCCGGAATGCCCGATTGACGCAATCAAGCCGGACACCGAGCCGGGGCTGGAAAAATGGCTCGCGGTCAATGCCGAATACGCGAAGGTCTGGCCCAATATCACCGCCAAGAAGGACCACCCGGCGGACGCCAAGCAGTGGGAAGGTGTAGCGGAGAAATTTGAGCAGCACTTTTCCCCCAATCCCGGAACCGGCGATTGAGCGGAGCCGCGCCGACGGATTTGTGACTAGAGCGTTGCGCTAAGCCTGCTGACATCGGCGGAGACGCCGCCTATATGACCAGCGCCCGGCACGTCCGGGCTTTTGGCGTTTGACGAAGCACGATTCTTTCGAAAGCCGGCGACGGCTTTTCGGGAACATGCTCTCGATGAGGAATTGATGACCGGAACAACACGCTCCAGTGAGGGGCTCGATTTGCGGCGCCGCAAGCTCCTGTTCCGATCCTGGCATCGCGGCATGCGCGAGATGGATCTGATCATGGGAGGCTTTGCGGACGCGCGGATCGCCTCCTTGAATGCGAGCGAGCTCGATGAATTCGAACGGCTGATCGAGGTGCCGGACCCCGACCTGCTGGCCTGGATCATCGGGGACGCTGTTGTGCCCCCCGATTTCGACAGCGCGCTCTTGCGCGACCTGCGGCGCTTCCATTTGGGCGGCGGGGCGGAGGACGCATGACCCGCTCGCCTGCCGATCTCCTGTCGGCGGAACGTCCGCTGACGCTCTCGGGCGTCGCCGATGGCGCCGAGGGACTTGTCATCGGCGATCTTGCCCGCGCGGTCGCCGCGCGTCCCAAGGCGCCGGCCACCAGCCTAACGGTGATCTGCCGCGATGGTGGGCGCATGGCCGCGCTGTCGCGGGCGCTTGCCTTCTTCGCTCCCGACGTCACGGCGCTGGAATTCCCGGCCTGGGATTGCCTGCCGTATGACCGTTCTTCGCCACATGCCGCCATCGTCGCCCAGCGGATGACGGCGCTGGCCCGGCTCGCGCATCTCAAGGGGCGGGAAGGGCCTTCGGTCCTGCTGACGTCGGTCAATGCCGTGCTTCAGCGCGTGCCGGCACGTGATTTCGTCGCCACCCAAACCCTCGCAGTCGCCCCGGGCAATTTGCTCGACATGCAAGCGATCACGCGCTGGCTCGAGCTCAACGGCTTTGCCCGCACCGCGACCGTGCGCGAGGCCGGGGACTATGCGGTGCGCGGCGGTATCATCGATCTGTTCGCCCCCGGAATGGCCGAGCCCGTGAGGCTTGACTTCTTCGGCGACACGCTCGAGTCGATCCGCAGCTTCGAGCCGGAAAGCCAGCGCACGACCGACCAGATGCATGCGCTCGACTTGGTGCCGGTCGCCGAGCTGCAGCTCACCACCGAGACCATCCGACGTTTTCGTTTGGGTTATGTCGAGGCTTTCGGGGCGCCGTCGCCTGACGATCAGCTCTACCAGGCTGTCAGCGAGGGGCGGCGGCACATCGGAATGGAGCATTGGCTGCCACTGTTCCATTCCCGCCTCGACACCTTGCTCGAATACCTGCCAGGCTCGACGATCGTGCTCGAGCCGCAAGTTGACGACGCGGCAAGGGAGCGCTTGGCACAAATCAAGGATTACTTTGAAGCGCGCCGAGAGGCGCTCGGCCAACCGGGCGCAGGACCTCTCTATCACCCGTTGCCTCCGGACCGGCTCTATCTCACCGAGGCGCAGTGGAACGAGCATCTCGCGCAGGCGCCGCTCGCGCGTCTCACGCCCTTTTCGGTTCCCGAGCAGGGGCCGGTCATCGATATCGGCACCAAGCGGGGGCGCAATTTCGCTGCCGAGCGTAACGAGCCGGGCCGCAACGTCTTCGAGGCGGTCACCCAGCATGTGCTTGGCCTGCAGGCTGCGCGCAAGCGCGTTGCGGTGGCGCTCTGGAGTGAGGGCGCGCGCGAGCGCATGCGCCATGTCCTGGCCGACCACGGACTCGCCAATCTTGAGCCTGTGCCGTCATGGCCCGCAGCGCTGCGCTTGCCGGCTGCACAAGTCGCATTGGCCGTGCTGGGCCTCGAAAGCGGATTCGAAACCGAGGATGCGGCGCTTATCAGCGAGCAGGACATCCTCGGCGATCGGTTGGTGCGATCGCGGCGGGCGGCCAAGCGGCCCGAGAATTTCATCGCCGAGGTGACGAGCCTCGCCGCCGGCGATCTGGTCGTGCATGTCGACCACGGCATCGGCCGCTTCGTTGGCCTGCGCGCCATCAAGGCGGCTGGCGCACCGCACGACTGCCTTGAGATCCACTATGCGGGTGGCGACAAGCTGTTCCTGCCGGTGGAGAACGTCGAGCTGTTGTCGCGCTACGGCTCGGAGGAGACCGGGGTCGAGCTCGACCGGCTCGGTGGGGTTGCCTGGCAGGCTCGCAAAGCGCGGATGAAGAAGCGCATCCGCGAGATCGCCGGCGAGCTCATCAAGGTGGCGGCCGAGCGGCAGATGCGGGCCGCACCGCAGCTCAGCGTCGGCCACGGCCTCTACGATGAGTTCTGCGCCGGCTTCCCCTACGAGGAAACCGATGACCAGCAGGCCGCGATCGATGCCGTGCTCAAGGAGCTCACCTCGGGCCGGCCGATGGATCGTCTCATCTGTGGTGATGTCGGTTTCGGCAAGACCGAGGTGGCGCTACGCGCCGCCTTTGTCACCGCGATGAACGGCAAGCAGGTGGCGGTGGTGGTGCCCACGACGTTGCTCGCCCGCCAGCACGCCAAGACCTTCACCGATCGGCTGCGCGATTTTCCGGTTCACATCGGTCAGGCCTCGCGCCTGGTATCTGCCGCCGAGCTCGCACGCGTGAAGAAGGGGCTGGCTGACGGGAAGATCGACATCGTGATCGGCACGCATGCGCTGCTCGGCAAAGCGATCAAGTTCAAGGACCTCGGCCTGGTCATCGTCGACGAGGAGCAGCACTTTGGCGTCGGCCACAAGGAGCGGCTCAAGCAGCTGCGCGCCGAGGTGCACGTGCTCACGCTGACCGCGACGCCGATCCCGCGCACGTTGCAACTCGCGCTGACCGGGGTGCGGGACCTTTCGATCATCGCCTCGCCGCCAGTCGATCGGCTCGCGGTGCGTACCTTCGTGGCGCCATTCGATCCGCTTGTGGTGCGCGAAGCCCTGCTGCGCGAGCGCTATCGCGGCGGGCAGGCCTTTTACGTCTGCCCGCGCATCGAGGATTTGGCCTCCGCCAAGGAGTTTCTCGACAAGACCGTGCCGGAAATGCGTGTCGCGGTCGCGCATGGCCAGATGCCGTCCGCCGTGCTCGAGGACATCATGTCGGCCTTCTATGACGGCAAATACGACGTGCTGCTGTCCACCTCGATCGTGGAATCCGGGCTCGATATTCCCTCCGCCAATACGCTCATCGTGCACCGCTCCGACCGCTTCGGACTTGCGCAGCTCTATCAGCTGCGCGGACGGGTCGGACGCTCGAAGGTGCGCGCCTATGCGCTGCTGACGCTGCCGGCAGAGCGCAAGATCACCCAACAGGCCGAGCGGCGGCTCAAGGTGCTGCAGTCGCTCGACACACTCGGTGCCGGCTTCCAGCTGGCCTCGCACGATCTCGACATCCGTGGCGCCGGCAATCTGCTCGGCGACGAGCAGTCGGGTCACATCAAGGAGGTCGGCTACGAGCTTTATCAGCAGATGCTGGAGGAGGCCGTCTCGAGCCTGAAGGCCGGCTTGAGCGCGCCGGCCGCCGACCAGTGGTCGCCACAGATCACCATCGGCATGCCGGTGATGATTCCGGAAAGCTACGTTGCCGATCTGCCGGTGCGGCTGGCGCTTTATCGGCGGCTGGCCGAGCTTGAGACCGAACAAGATATCGCCGCGTTCGGGGCTGAGCTGACCGACCGCTTTGGCTCGGCGCCGTCGGAGGTCGAGCATCTGCTGCAGATTGTGGCTATCAAGCAGCTGTGCCGGCAGGCAAATGTCGAGAAAATCGAGGCTGGTCCGAAGGGCGCGGTGATTTCGTTCCGGGATAATGTCTTTGCCAATCCGGACCGGCTGATCCGATTCATTCGCGAGCAGGGACCCGACGCCAAGGTCCGGCCCGACATGAAGGTCGTGTTCTTCCACGACTGGGACAAACCCGAACAGCGCTTGAAGGGCACGATGGCCATCATGCGCAGCTTGGCGCGGCTGGCGGCGCCCGCGAAGGCGGCGTGAAGTGTCAGCGGCGAACGATCTCGCCGCCTTCTACACCGGCCTGTTGCGTCCGCTGCTGACACCGACCCATGCCTTGGGCTTATCGGCACTCGGGCTGTTGATCGCTCAGCAGACCAGCGGACGCAGGATTCACTCGCAGCTCATCTTCGCGCTGGCGCTCGCCGCAGGGCTCCTGACGCTTGTTTTTGCCATCGGCGAGACGCCGGCGAGCGAGGTGCTACTGGCGGCGGCCGCGACTGCGGGCATGTTGGTGGCGGCGGCAATTCCACTGCCGCTCTGGGCGTTGGCGATGCCCGCAGCGATCATTGGGACTGCGATCGGGCTTGATTCGCCGCCCGAGGTGATCTCGCTGGAGGAAGCCGCCGTCATGCTGATTGGAACCGGCATCGGCGCGATCCTCGCGATCGTCCTGGTGGTCGCGATCGCCGGCCGCATGGCGCGCGACTGGCAGAAGGTCGCGGTTCGGGTGTTGGGCTCCTGGGCGGCCGCCAGCGCGCTGTTGGCGCTCGCAGTTCGGTTTGCGGCGAATTGAATGGAAGCTATTCGGCCGCGACGCGCTTGGCGAGCTCAGCCGTCGCGCGCTCGATTGCATCCGCGATGTATTCGGCGGGCTGCGCGCCGGAGAGCACGAGCACGCCGCCGAAGATAAAGAACGGGACGCCTTCGATGCCGGCCTCCTTCGCCGATTGCGCCTCGCGCGTCACACCTTCGACATCCTCTTCGCTCGCAAGGCGGGCGCGTACCGCATCGGGGGAAAGCCCGCAATCGGCCGCGGCCGAAACTAGCACTTCCAGTTGCGTGAGGTCGCCGCCCTCGCTGAAATAAAGTTCCATCAGCCGCTGCTTCATGGCCCCCGCCTGGCCTTCCTCTGCGGCCCAGCGGATCAGCCGATGGCAATCGAGCGTGTTGGGTTGGCGCTTGATCAGATCGCGGTTGTAGCTCAGCCCGGCTGCCGCCGCTGCCTCGACCACGCGATTGTTGCCGCTGTTGTAGCGTTCGACCGATCCGAACTTGGCGGTCAGGTACTCCTCGCGGCTGATGCCTTCGCGCGGGACCCACGGATTGAGGAAATAGGGGCGGAAACGCACCTCGACGGCGATTTCCGGCTTTGAGGCGATCGCCCGCTCCAGGAATCTCTTACCCACATAGCACCACGGGCAGACGACATCGGAAATCATATCGATGGAGAGCGTAGTGCTGGCGCTCATAAGAGACCTCCCGGAGGACCTTCTCCTGAAGGTAGTTCCGCGCTTAGCCCGCCGCAACCTTGGGGTAGGTGCCGAGCCGCGCTACCAGCGTGCTGAGATTGTCGGTCGGCTTGAGAGTTGCCAGCGTCACGGTCGGTCGGATCGAGCGCCGATCATGGTCCGGGGCAAGCATCGTGTGCTTGAGGACGCTGGCAATGCGGCGCGCCACCACATGGGCGCTGCGCAGGTCGGTTTCGGTAAAGGCCGCCAGGATCGAGCCGTCCTGCTCCTGACATGCGAAATCGATGTCGCGTACCAGTCGGCTGAACAGCCGGGCAGCATCAAGATGGGTGCGCCCATCCCGGGTTTCCTCGAATGCGAACCGGGCAACCGACAATGCGCCGCCGCTCTTCTCGGCGTGCCTCACAGCGAGCTCAAGATCGGTCCAGAACGCAGCCGGTGCGAACAGTCCCGTCGCCGGGTCGAGCAAGCCCTCGCTCTCCAGCGACTTGAGCACCCGCTTAAGCTCTCCCTCGAGCACCTGTAGGCGCACGAACGGGAGCAGGCGCTCGACCAGGCGGTCGGGATTGCTGTCGACTTGAATGAGGTTGGGCAGCCGATCGTCGGCGATGCGCTGGCCGCCCAGCACGCCGACCGGCAGATCGCGAAAACGCGCATCCTCAGCCAGCACCGTCAGCAGCGCCTCGATCACCCGCGCCCCGAAGCCGTCGCCGATGACAATGCCATCGATATCGCGGGAATTGAGAAAGCGCGCGGCGGTTTCCACACTCAGCGCGCCGATCAACCCGGCCTGCTCCCCGACCGCGACCGCGAGCGCCGGATAGAAGCGGCCGCGGCCCATGCACAGCACAGTCGCGTGATCGAGGCCGTCTCGCAGGCTGAGGGTAGTCTCCTGCTTGTCTTCCGAGGCCCCTGCGGCGCGCCGTAACACTGTCGCGTGCAAGGCGCGTATGCGCAGCGCCGAGCGCAGCCGATCAACCAGCCGCCGTGGCGGATCGCTCGCGGAGACCGCCAAGGCACCGGGGATCGGAGCAGCGCCATCATCGGCGAGCCGCGCCAGCACCGGCATCAGCAAATTCATGGCCTGGATCCGGCTCGCGAGGACCTGCGCGATGCGCGGATCGGGCGGCGGATTAGGCTCGGCTACCACGAGCGCGGCGGGCTCGATCTTATCGATGGCGGCGTGTGCGTCGCCCCAGCTCGCCTCGACGATCGGGAAGGCCCCGGCGGCCGCGAGCGCCTCGACCGCATCGGCGGCCGGATGTTCGGCAATCACGACTATCGGACCCAGCGAAGCCATTGGTGACGCCGACCTTGAGATCGAGGCAGGGTCGGGATGTTAAGCTTGCGCCATTAATGCTCGGTCAACGGATTCACGGCTGGTGCTGACCTGCGCCGCAGCCACGGCCCGCTTGCGGAGCTTTCACGCTGTCAGCCGCTGGTTCTCCATGGCCTCCTCGATCTCTGCAAGCCCGGCGATCTGGCCGGGACGGTCCTTGCATGGCTCGCCAAAGGCTTCGACCAGAAGAGGGTTGGCACCGATGTTGCGCAGCGCCGCGCAGATCGCCTCCGGATTTGCAGCGGTGCCAGTGAGGCGATGTCCAACCAATTTATCCGGCCGCACCGCCAAAGTTGCGCTCGGATCGAGGCAATTCACAGTGTCCCTGAGCTCGCCGACAGCGAAGCGGTAGCCGCCGAAGCTGATCAGATCAGGCGGCAACCCTCTTGCCAGCACGGCACTCCCGCCACGGCAGAGATCGGCCGCGTAGCGGGTGTCGACGAACCCTTCCGCCGTGGGCCGGTGACACGGGAGTTCCGTGCGTTCGGCACCGGGCGGGAAGGCGGCTGTCGCCACCATCGGACCGCTGAGCGTCAACGTGCCGCCCGGACTGATCGCGACCTCGGCGACCTGCAAAGCTTCCTGGGCGGCGCGTGGGGCAACGACCGATCCGAGCGGGATGGGGGCGGGCCGCCGGTTGGTCGAGCGACGTGCAGCGATGAGGCCGATTTCGCCGAACAGCTGCACATCGGTCAGAGATACTGCGGGGTCCTGCCAGTCTGCGGCGCGCCGCAGCTGCTCGGGGGCGCGCCAGGCGGCGACGATAGCCCTCGGGGAATGTGGCGCGGAGAGCAGCCCGGCGGCCTTGAGTGGCGAGACCAGCGGGCCCGGCAGGATCATTGTGCCGCAATCTTCTTCCTGTAATTGCGCTGCCAAGGTCGTGCTGTCGAACGGATGGTGCAGGACAAGCTTTCCCCCGACCATGAGCCAGGGCACCAGGGTCAATGCGATGCCGGCGAACGACCACGGCGCAAGCGGAGAAAGGATCGTCGCCTCTTGCGGGATCCCGCTTTCGAGCAGCACGGCGAGACCGCCGGCAATCAGCTGAGCGTGGCTGCGTGCGACCGGGACCGGCCCATCGGCGGTGACATCCCATGTGAGCGCGGCCACGTGCGCGCCGCGGCCGGACCCGGCGGACCGCTCGTCCAGCGTCCCAGCAGGCGCCACCTCGGCTGCCGTATAGAGGTCTTCCAGCGAGATCGCTCCGTCCGGAGCGCGTGGTCCGAACCCGCAAACCTGACGCACTGTGAACGCTTCGGCCGCCGCGTTGATCGCGAGATCGAAATAGTCTGTCGCGCCGATGCGGCCCGAGACCACCAATGCGCTGGCGCCGGCACGCCGAATGGCGGCCACCGCATCTGCCCGGCGCCACAACAGCGGCACCGGCATCGCGATGAGCTCGGCGCGCAATATTCCTAAGAATGCCAGCACGCCATCGACCGTATTGGCCATTTGCAGGCCGACCACCGCGTCAGGCTGCAGACCTGTCCGGCGCAGCCGCACGGCGATGGCGGAGATCATGCGATCCGCCTCCGCGTAGGTGAGCCGGCGTGGTGCCCCATCGGTCACGCGGCTGCGGTCGGGCGGGTCGGCAAGCGCAATGGCCTGCGGGTGCCGCGCGGCGGCCGCGCGAAACAGATCGTCGAAGGTGGAATCGACGCTCGGAACCGCCGCTTGCGTCAGGTTGTCGAGGATCACAACACTGACCCCGGTCTCGGCTTCATTTCGGCTGCTGCCACCATGTCTCCAGCAGGAACCCTGATTCGGACGTCTCCACAGGATGCCGAATTCGCGTCCAATAGGCGACCCAGTCATCCCTATGATAGAATAGCGGCACCGCATATGTGCCCGATATCAACACGCGGTCGAGCGAGCGCACCGCCGCCACCACGTCGGAACGTCGGCGGGCCCCGACGAGAGCCCCGATCAGGGCGTCGATGGCCGGGCTCTTGACCCCCATATAGTTGCGGCTGCCGCTCTGGTCGGCAGCGGCCGAGCTCCAATAGAAGGCCTGCTCATTGCCTGGCGAGAGCGACTCGTCCCACCGGTTCTGGATCATGTCGAAATCGAAGGAAATCCGCCGGGTCTCGAACTGCACGGCATCGACGGTCCGCACCTTGGCGGTGATTCCCGCCCGCTTGAGATTGCTGGCAAAAGCGAGCGCCAGGCGCTGTTCGTCCTGAGTGTCGTTGCGGATCGCGACCATGATCTCGAAGGTGAACGGGTTGCCGGTCTTCGCCTCGATGAGCTCGCCGCCGCGCAGTTCGTACCCGGCCGCCGACAATAGATCGAGTGCGCGCTTGAGCTCGGTGCGATCGCGGCCGGAGCCATCGCTGACTGGCGGGGCCCAGGTCCCGTCCATCACATCGGGGCGCACGCTTCCGGGGAACGGTGCCAGCAGCGCGCGCTCCTCGGGGTCTGCGGCACGCCCCCGTGCCGAAAGCTCGGAACCCTCGAAATAGCTGCCGCTGCGCCGGTAGAGATCATAGAACAGATTGTGATTGATCCATTCGAAATCGAACATCAATGAGATCGCCTCGCGCACGCGCATGTCCGCGAAGATCGGGCGGCGCGTGTTGAACACATAGAAAGAGCTCGCCTTGGGCAGGCCATTGCCGAAGCTCTCCCTGGCGACCCGCCCGTCCCGCACGGCCGGGAAGTCGTAGGCTGTTTGCCATCGTCCCGGATCGGTCTCGGTGCGAAGATCGAAAAGCCCGCGCTTGAATGCCTCGTGATACGAATTCGCATCGCGGTAATAGTCGAAGCGGATCTCATCGAAGTTCCAGAAGCCGCGATTGATGGGGAGATCGCGTCCCCAGTAATTGGGATCGCGCTGAAGCGTCACGCTCTTGCCCGGCTCGACTTTGCCGATCACATACGGCCCGCTGCCGATCGGGGCCACCAGTGTGCTGTCCTCGAAAGTCTCCGGATTGATCGCGTGTTTGGGCAGCACCGGCATCAGGCCGAGGATCAACGGCAGCTCGCGGTCATTGCTGCCGGTAAGATCGAAGCGGATCGCGCGCTCGCCGATGATCTCGGCACGGGCGACTTTGCTGTAGTAGAGGCGGTGGTTGGGGCGGCCGTGATCGCGCAACAATTGCCAGGAGAACAGGACGTCCTCCGGCGTCACCGGCACTCCATCGGAGAAGCGCGCGGCCGGATCGAGATTGAAGGTGACGTAGCTGCGGGCTGCGTCTGTCTCGACGGTGCGGGCGATGAGGCCATAGAGCGTGAAGGGCTCGTCATAGCCGCGCGCCATCAGGCTCTCGACGACGTAACCGGCGACGATGTTGCTGCCGCTGACGAACGGGCTGCGGATGCCTTGGGCCATCAGGCCTTTGACAATGAAAGGATTGAGGCTGTCGAAGCTGCCGAGCACGCCCTCCACCAGGCGGCCGCCTTTGGGCGCATCCGGATTGACATAGCGGGCTGCTTGGAAGCCCTCAGGCAGGGCCGGCTCGCCATGCATCGCGATGGCGTAGCGCGCTTGGCCGCTGTCAGCTGCTGCGGTCGCGCAACTGATACAAAGGCCGAGAGAAACAACAACAGCCAGCCGTGTAAATGTCCCTCCGACGGAATCATATGCAGGACGAGGGTGGCCGAAGCGGCGGAACGTTGTGGATAAGGTCACGGGTCGACAAATCCATCTTGCCGGCCTTGTTTTCGGCCGCGGGCGGAGCGCATGAGCTTGGTGACGCTTGGGCTGCGAGTGAAAGTGGATAATGCCACTTATCACGATTATTCCCGAGCCGTCTTTGCGGCCCATTGCTTTATCGCCCACGGCAATCGAGGTATTGGGGCGCCGTATGCGTCACGCTCCTGCCGTATTTGATGCCGACACAGCCGCTGCAAGAGGGGTGCCCGTTCGACCCGGCGGGGGCGGCGCGGAGAACGGAAAGCGGATGCATTCCCAAGCCACATAAGCTCCAAAAGCAGCAACGCCTCAAAGGGATCAAAGGATTCTATCATGCAAGTTCGGATCGCATCCGGATCGACGGGGCTGCCTGTCCGCGCCTTGGCTTCCCTGCTGACGACGACCCTGATCGCCGCTGCAGTCGGGTCGGCTGCGTTCGCCCAGTCGCAGCCCAAAGGGGCGCCAGGCAAGCCGCCCGCGGCAGCCACAAAGGGCGGCGCCGCGGCGCAGCAGAAGCCTGCCGGCGAAACCGCGCCGGCACCGAGCGCCGAGGCCGCGCAGCCCTCGCAGCCTCCGCTCATCTTCTCACCCTGGACGAAGTTTTGTGTGAAGGGTCAGGAAGCAAATGCCCAGCAGGTCTGTGTGACGGGAAAAGACGGCCGTATCGATTCAGGGGTCCTGGCGGTGGCGGCGGCGTTGATCGAGCCCGAGGCACCTGATTCCAAGAAGATTTTGCGGGTGACTCTGCCGCTTGGAATGTTGCTGCCGCAGGGAACCCGTTTGATCGTTGATCAAGGCCAGCCGTTGAACGCGCCGTATATCTTTTGCTTCGCCAATGGTTGCGTGGCTGATTATGAGGCCAGCGCCGAGCTGGTCGGCAAGTTGAAGAAGGGCCAGGGCCTGGTTGTGCAAGGCGTTAACAGCCAGGGCCAGCTGTTCAGCCTGGGCTTGCCGCTCACAGATTTCGCCAAGGCCTATGACGGCCCGCCCACCGATCCGAAAACATTCGAGGAGCAGCAGAAGAAGCTGCAGGATGATCTGCAGAAGCGCGCCGAGGAGGCGCGCAAGAAGCTGGAGGGCCAGCAGCCGGCGACCCGATGACCACATTGCCGTGCTCGCAGCCGCGATTGGGAGCTGCGGCCGGTCGTGCTGGTGACGATTTGGGTCTCCTCGCTTTCGGCGAGGGGGCAGGCTTTTTCCGCACTGCTGGTCATGCTTTATTGCGATTGCACACAGGCGACGGCCGCATCACGCGGGGGGCGTCGGAAGCGACGAGGAGAAGGGGTTTTGTCATGAAAGTCTGTTTTGCCTTCGCGCCGGCCCGAAGCGCTGCGCGCGCGCGTCGGCACGCGCCGCAAGCGGCCGCGCTGGGGTGCGCTGCAATGATCGCTGCGGCTGTCGCCATTCTGTGTGGTGGATCGCCGGCCGTCGCGCAAACGGCCCCCAAGGGCCAAGCGCCCAAGGCTCCGGCGGTGCAGCCCAAGGCTGCAACATCGCCGGCGGGCGGCGGCACCGCCGCGGCGCCCGAAATTCCGCCGATCACTTATACGCCTTGGACTAAAGTCTGTGTGAAGAACCAGGAAGCCAATAACCAACAGGTTTGCTTCACGGGCAAGGACGGACGCTTCGACAACGGAACAGTGGCGGTCGGCGCCACCTTGATCGAGCCGGAAGGCGCGCCCAACAAGATTCTCCGCGTCACGCTGCCGCTCGGGGTGCAAATCCCGCCCGGTACGCGGCTGGTCATTGATCAGGGCCAGCCGCTGAATGCGCCGTTCACGATGTGCCATCCGGGTGGCTGCATCGCCGATTATGAGGTGAGCGGGGAATTGCTTGGCAAGCTGCGCAAGGGGCAGACCATGGTTGTGCAGGGCATCATGGGGCAGATGGTCAGCCTGCCGCTTCCACTAGCGGATTTTGGCAAGGCTTACGACGGGCCGCCGACCGATCCCAAAGTGCTCGAGGAGCGGCAGAAAAAGATGCAGGAAGAAATGAGAGCTAAATTCGAGAAGGAACAACAACAGCAGCAACAGCAACAGCAGCAGCAACAAGGAGCGCCGAAATAGCGCCGCCCGGAGGTGGGGCGTGTCTCCTGCCAATTCCGCATCGCGGCAGAAGCCTTGGCTCGCCTTGCAGGCGGGCCATCGGCAAAGTCCAGGTCAGAAATCTTCGCCTCTTCAGCTCAATTGAGCGACGACACACGCGGCCGATAGCCGCCATCGCGGTCCTTCTCGAACATTTCGGCGACCTGCGGGTGCCGCACCGGCTCGCCCGAAGTGTCGGGCAACAGATTTTGCTCGGACACATACGCGATATATTCGCTTTCCGCGTTTTCGGCGAAAAGATGATAGAACGGCTGGTCCTTGTGCGGCCGCACCTCGGCAGGAATGGACTGGTACCATTCCTCGGTGTTGTTGAACTCTGGATCGATATCGAAGACAACCCCGCGGAACGGAAATACACGGTGGCGGACCACCTGGCCGAGCTTGAAGCGGGCGATGCGTGTCTTGCTCATGCTCATGCGCCTAATTCAGGATCGCCGGTATTTCTAGCGAATGTTCCGGCCGAACGGTTGCTGATTTTTCCGAAGCGGACCTGCGCCAGCCTCAAAGCCCATAGCGCGATCCCATGTCCGGGTCCTTGGCGGCCACCAGGCGGGCAAGGTCGAGGACGACCTTGGCCTGCTTCCAGGTTGCGTCGTCCTGCATCTTGCCATCGATCATGACGGCGCCGCTGCCATCGGGCATCGCTTCGACGATACGTTTGGCGAACGCGACCTCGGCCGGATCCGGCGAGAATACGCGCTTGGCGATTCCGACCTGGGTGGGATGCAGCGACCACGCTCCCGCGCAGCCCATCAGAAAAGCGTTGCGAAACTGGGCCTCGCACGCGGCCGGATCGGCAAAGTCGCCGAACGGGCCATAAAAGGCCTTGATGCCGCAGGCCGCGCAGGCGTCAACCATCTTGGCGATCGTGTAGTGCCAGAGATCCTGCTGGAATGCGCTGCGCTCGCCGCCCGAGCCGGTGGCGTCGGCGAGCACCTTGTAATCCGGATGGCCGCCGCCCACGCGCGTCGTCTTCATGGCACGCGAAGCCGCGAGGTCAGCGGGGCCGAGACTGATCCCGTGCATGCGCGGCGATGCGGCCGCGATCGACGCAACGTTCTGCACCCCCTCGGCGGTCTCCAGAATGGCATGTATGAGGATCGGCTTGCCGACTTGGTGCTTGGCCTCGAGCTGCGCCAGCAGCTGATCGAGATAGTGAATGTCCCACGCGCCTTCGACTTTCGGCAGCATCACCACATCGAGCCTGTTTCCGACCGCCCCAACGATCTCCACCACATCATCGAGCGCCCAGGGTGAGTTGAGCGCGTTGATGCGCGTCCACAGCCCGGTCGCCCCGAAGTCGCAGGCCTTCGCCATTTCGATGAAGCCATCTCGCGCCGCCTTCTTGGCATCGGAGGGGATAGCGTCCTCGAGATTGCCCAGGATCACGTCGACTTGGGTGATGAGCTCGGGAACTTTCCGGCGCAGCTTCTCGATATGCGGCGGCATGAAATGGATCATTCGCTCGAGCCGCACCGGGAGCTCGCGCAACGGTGTCGGCGCCCCGATCGCCAGCGGCTTGATCCAATTGCGCGGCAGCTTCATGATGATATCCTGGTTATGAGATCCTGGGACCGGGCGGCTTGACGCGAGTCTCGGCCCAATTTTCTCAAGCAAGTTGTGCGCCAAGCAGGGCCTGTTTTGCTTGGATTGCCATTCGCGGCGATCCTGATCACAACGCCTCTCCTCGCATAAGTCGTGGCTGCGCCGCAGCCGGTGATACGCCTTCGCGCATGACAGCGCGGCGCAGCGGACCGACATGTTGCATCAGAAAGAGGCCCAAGCCTCGCATTCCCTGCATGGGTAGGAAGTCCGTCAGCAGGCTGCGATTGACAAGATCGACGGCGAGCGCGCGGCTGCTTACATCGGCACGTCGCGATATGTCATACCGATCCGCCAGATCGGCCGCGCCGACATCAGAGCCTGCCCGTCGCGCTGCGACAACGAGCTCGGCGATGGCGGCAGCATCTCGCAAACCGAGATTGAGGCCCTGAGCGCCGATCGGCGGCAACAGGTGGGCGGCTTCCCCGATCAGGGCGACCCGCCCCACCGCAAAGCGTCGGGCGGTTTCGATTGCCAGAGGAAATGCGCCATGCCCGGCTTCCGGCGCGATCGTGCCCAGGATCGAGTGGGACCGCCGTTCAAGATCCATCGCAAGCTCGCCGTTTGACAGTCCGCCGATCCGCACAGCCCCGCCCGGGTTTGTCACAAGCACGAGGCTAGAGCGCAGTCCCGGCAGCGGCACCAACGTGAACGGGCCATCCTCGGTGTGAAACTCCGTCGAAGCCTCCCGATGCGGCCGCTGGTGGCGAAGATTGAAGGTGAGGGCGGTCTGCGGATAGTGCCGCGCGTCAGTCGCGATGCCGGCGGCCTGTCGGCACAGTGATCTGCGTCCGTCCGCTCCGATCGCCAGCCGGGCCGTCAGCGTGCCCGCGCTCCCAAGCTCGACCGCTACGTGATCCTCCTCGATCCGGATTGCTCGCGCTTTATCGGCAATGAATGTGAGCGCGGGCAGCATCCGCGCGCGGGCTTCGAGTGCCGCGACGAGGAAGCGGTTTTCGATATTTTGACCGAAAGCGTCGAGCCCAATCTCGTCGGCTGAGAAATGCACCTCCGGGGCCCGCAGCAGCCGTCCCGTGTCGTCGATGATGCGCAAGACGCGCAAGGGCGCGGCCTGTGCGCGGCAGTGCGGCCACACTCCGAGCACATCGAGGGCGGTAACGGAGCTCGCCAACAGGGCGGTCGTGCGGTTGTCGGCGGCGCCGGCGGATTTGGCGATGAGCGCCACCTGGACGCCGGCGCCGGCAAGCGCGATGGCGGCCGTAAGGCCCGCCGGCCCGCCGCCAACAATGACCACCTCCACCGAATGGCTGTTCATGCTATGGGTCGCCACCATTTTGGTCTTGCTATTTCGGGGCTTATCTTAGCTGCGGGTTGAGGAACGGAGCATAACAAATTGACATTCCTGACCTATGCCCGCGCCTTCTCGGTCCATGTGCTTACCGCATCGGGAGCGGGGCTCGCCCTTCTGGCACTGATAGCCGCCGTTCGGGGTGCCTTCGACGTGATGTTTCTCTGGCTCGGGCTGGCCCTCGTTGTCGACGGTGTCGATGGCAGCATCGCGCGTGCCATCAAGGTGGCGGAGCGGTTGCCGCGCTGGTCCGGCGACGTTCTCGACCTGGTGGTCGATTTCGCTACTTATGTGTTCGTGCCGGCTTATGCGATCGCGACCGGGGGATTGCTGCCGCCGGTGCTTGGAGCGCTTGCCGGCATCGTGATCGTGATGACCTCGGCGATCTATTTCGCCGACCGACGCATGAAAACCGCCGACAATTATTTCCGCGGATTTCCGACGCTGTGGAACGTCGCGGGTTTCTACCTGTTTCTCCTCAAGCCTCCTCCATGGTTTTCGGCGGCGCTGGTGACCCTCCTCGCGGTCGCGACATTCATGCCTTTGAAGTTCTTGCATCCGTTTCGGGTCACGAGGCTGCGAAGGCTCACCGTTGCATTGATGGTTGTGTGGTCGGCGCTCGGCATGTACGCGCTTGCGACGCGGCTCGATCCCGGGCCATTTGTCACCGGCGCGCTGGTGCTCCTCGCCGTTTATTTTATCGGGGTCGGGCTCACCGAGAGGACTTGAGAACGTGTGCGATCAATTGGCCCAGAGGCCCGCTTGATCCTTGAGCGTGCCTGGAACACCATGCGGCCGGCCGCCGTTCCGGAGCAACGGCGAAATCAATGCAACTGAGAATGCGAAGGGAGTGATTCATGGTCGCAGCAGTGCGGGTTCATAAGACCGGCGGGCCCGATGTGCTTACCTACGAGAACATCGAGGTGCCGGCGCCGGGACCGGGCCAGATCCGGATCAAGCAGCACGCTTGCGGCATCAATTATATCGATACCTATTTCCGCTCCGGTCTCTATCCTCCGCCGCCGCCGCAAACGCTGCCGTTCGTCTCCGGCAATGAAGGGGCCGGTGAAGTGGTAGCGGTCGGTCCCGGCGTCAGCGAGCCCAAGGTCGGCGACCGTGTCGCCTACACCTCTGCGCTCGGCGGTTACGCGGAGGAACGGCTCATTCCGGCCGAGCGCGCGGTCAAGCTGCCGGAATCGATCTCCTACGAGCAGGCCGCCGCTATGATGCTCAAGGGCATGACGGTCGAATATCTGCTCAATCGTACCTTCAAGGTGCGCGGCGGAATGAATGTGCTGATTCATGCGGCCGCCGGCGGCATCGGTCTCATCGCCTGCCAATGGGCAAACCTGCTCGGCGCCAACGTGATCGGCACGGCCGGCTCCAAGGAGAAGGCCGAGCTCGCCAAGGCCAATGGCTGCCATCATGTAATCCTCTATCGCGACGAGGATTTCGTCGCCAAGGTCAAGGAGATCACCGGCGGCAAGCTGTGCGAGGTGGTCTATGACGGCGTCGGCAAGGCGACGTTCCCGGCGTCGCTGGATTGCATCAAGCCGCTCGGCATGTTCGTGAGCTTCGGCAACGCGTCGGGCTCGATCGAGGCCTTCAACATCAATTTGCTGCAGGCCAAGGGCTCCTTGTTTGCGACGCGCCCGACGCTCAACACCTATGCGGCCAAGCGTGAGGATCTGCTTGCGATCGCCAACAATCTCTTCAGCGTTGTGTCCAGCGGCAAGGTGAAGATTCCGATCAATCAGCGCTATGCCCTCAAGGACGCTGCCAAAGCTCACCGCGACTTGGAGAGCCGCGCAACCACCGGAGCAAGCATCCTGGTTCCGTGACCGGTTCGAGGCGGGTTACAGCAAACGCGCAATCGTCGCGAACGCGGGGTGCTCCTGTGCGGGCGCGGCGAGGCGCGGGATGCCGATCACATCGATCTGCTCGGAGAATCGCGCCAGCGTCGCCACGGTTTCATCGAGCGTGGCGGCGCTGCCTTGGCTTTCGCTGACAACAAGCGCTGCGATCTCGAGATTGCGCTGCGCCAGAACCCGCAGCGCAGTGAGAGTGTGGCTGATCGTGCCCACATAGGTGCCGGCCACGAGGAGCAGCGGCACGCGGAGCTCCGCGATCAGGTCGAGGATAGTGTGGCGGCTGTCGAGGGGAACCATGATCCCGCCGATCCCCTCGATCAATAAATACTCCCGCCGACCCGCGATCGCTTGTCGGCAGAACGCGGCAAGCTCGAAAAAATCAATGGCGCGGCGTTCGCGCTCTGCCGCCATGTCGGGCGACAACGGCGCGGCAAAGCGCCAGGGTGAGATGCGCTCCGCTTCCGCCATGGTGAGTGGGCGGCCAAGCGCCGCGAGCAGCGCGCCCGGATCGCTGTCGGCAAGTGCCGACGGCACAAGCCCGCTCACGACCGGCTTGAGCGCCTCGACTGCGCGCCCTAGCCTGCGCAGGTGCCGGATGATCCCGGTGCAGACGAAGGTCTTGCCGACATCCGTGCCGCTCCCGCTGACGAAGACGGCTGTCATCCGCCGCGACCGGAAACCGGCTCGGGGCGCCGCTCGGCCTGCCCTTGGCCGCGCTGGAGAATGCGGCCGCGCACCACATCGGCAAGCCGCGCTATCTCGGCGTCCGGGTGACCGGCCGTGAAGGCAAAACGCAAGCGCGCGGTGCCGGCCGGCACCGTCGGCGGGCGGATGGCAATGACCAGAAAACCTTCGGCTTCGAGCAGGCGCTGGGCGGCGAGCGCCGCATCTGCGTCGCCGACGAGCAGCGGAACGATCGGGCTTTCCGCCTCGGCCAAGCCGACGCGCCGCGTGAAGGCCCGCGCCTTGGCGAGCGGGGAAGCCGCAAGGCCGGGCTCCCGCTCGATCAGCTCGAGCGCCGCAATTGCGGCGGCCACGGTCGCGGGCGGCAGGCCCGTCGAGTAGACAAAGCTGCGCGCGCGGTTGTGAATGAGCTCGATGACCGGTCGCGAGGCGCAGAGATAGCCGCCATAGCCGCCGATCGCCTTCGACAGCGTGCCCATCTGCAGGGGAACCGCGGCGCGCGTGCCGTCAGCGAATGTCGAGCCGCGCCCGCCGCCGACGACCCCGATTCCGTGCGCATCATCCGTCATCAGCCAGGCATCGAAGCGTTCGGAAAGGCGCGCGAGCTCCGCAACTGGCGCGAGATCACCATCCATGGAGAACACGCCGTCGGTTGCGATCAACGTACGTGCGTTGCGAGCCCGATGCTGTGCCAAAAGCGCTTCGACATGGCTCAAGTCGCTGTGTCGGAACGGGATCACGGTGGCGCGCGAGAGGCGTGCGCCGGCCCACAGGCAGGCATGGGCGAGTTCGTCGATGAGCACGAGATCACCCGCACCGACCAGGGCCGGAATGATGCCGATATTGGCAAGATAGCCGGAGCCGAATACGCAGGCTGCCTCCGTCTGCTTCAATCGCGCCAGCCGCTGCTCCAGCTCCGCGAACAAAGGGTGGGTGCCGGTAACCAGCCGCGAGGCGCCGCTGCCGGTCCCATATTGCTCGAGCGCCGCGATCGCAGCCGCCTTGACTGCCGGATGCTGCGAAAGGTTGAGATAGTCGTTGCAAGAGAACGACAGCAGGCGTCGGCCTCCGCGCAGCGCCCAGATTCCGTCGACACGGGTTGTCTCCACCAGCCGCCGGCGGAGGCTCGCTTGCTCGAGCGAAGCGAGCTTGCCGATGGCGAATTCGTCCAGCGACCGCATTCCGCATTCCGTTGCCTGCGCCCGGCTGTAGACTGCCGAGGGATCTCACGCCAACCAAGATGACCTTATCAGCCGTGGAATGGAAGCGCCGCTCAACCGCCGATGCCGCCCTGCCTGATTGGTACACGGCCGGCCTTGACCATATCTGGCTGCCCTATGCGCAGATGCAGCTGGTGCCGCCGCCGCTGCCGGTTGCGCGCACCTGCGGCTCCCGCATCATCCTGTCTGACGGGCGCGAGCTCATCGACGGGATCGCGTCCTGGTGGACGGCGTGCCACGGCTACAATCATCCGCACATCCGCGCCGCGGTCGAACGCCAGCTCGCCCTTTTGCCGCATGTCATGTTCGGCGGGCTGGCACATGAATCGGCTTTGACCCTGGCGCCACGGCTTGCCGCGTTGCTGCCGGGCGACCTTGATCGCGTCTTCTTCTCGGAGTCCGGCTCCGTCGCAGTCGAGATCGCCATGAAGATGGCGATACAGTTCTCCCTCAATCGCGGCATAAAGGGGCGCACGCGCTTTCTCGCCTTCAAGGGCGGCTATCATGGTGACACGACCGGCGCCATGGCGGTGTGCGATCCGCAATCCGGCATGCACGCGCTGTTTGCCGGATTGCTCGGAGAGCATTTCATCGTTGATCTGCCGAGCGATGAGGAAGACGAAGCCGCGGTCGTGCGCTTGCTCGATGAGCATGCCGGAGAAATCGCCGGCATCCTGGTCGAGCCGCTGGTGCAGGGGGCGGGCGGCATGCGCTTCCATGACGCCAGCGTGCTGCAGCGGCTGCGCCAACTGGCCGACCGCTACGATCTCCTTCTGATCTTCGACGAGATATTCACTGGCTTCGGCCGCACCGGCAGCTTGTTCGCTTGCTCGGCCGCCGGTGTGGTGCCCGATGTCATCACGCTGTCGAAAGCTTTGACCGGGGGTACACTGCCGCTCGCCGCTACGGTGGCGACCACGCGGGTCTTCGAAGCCTTCTTGTCGGAGGATCGTTCGCACGCCCTGATGCATGGGCCGACCTATATGGCCAACGCCCTTGCCTGCGCGGCCGCCAATGCGTCGCTTGATCTGTTCGCGCAGGAGCCGCGGCTGGAACAAGTGGCCGATATCGCTACCGGCCTGGAGCGGGGGCTTGCGCCCTGCCGCGGTCTGCGCGGCGTCAAGGATGTGCGGGTCAGGGGCGCGATCGGCGTGGTCGAGCTCGACCGCATCGATGATCTCGATCGCCTGCGCGAGCGCTTCACCGAGGAGGGCGTCTTCGTCCGCCCGTTCGGCTCGATCGTTTATTTGACGCCCGCTTTCACGATTTCAGCTGATGAGCTCGCGACCTTGACCGCCGCCGTCGTGAAGGTGGTAGGCCAATTGCAGCCAGCCGCCTAGCGCATGTCCTGGAGAAGCATGCCCTGCGAAAGCGAGGGTGGATGCCGGTTTCTAGACAAGGACATGCGCAAACGAAAGAGGGAGCAGACCGGGTTCCGATCTAATCGATTGGAATTCGGTCTAATGCTTCTTGGAGCGGCGATTCTTGCGCTCAATGCGCAGCCCATTGATGAAGACATCGAGAAGGCGGAGCACGCTCGCCTGCCATCCGGGTTGGTCGTGCAAGTAGCACATGCCGACAAGGGCCCGGAGCAGGTCTTCCGGGCTGATGTCGTCGCGGATCTGTCCGGTCGCGATCGCCCGCTTCAACAGGCTGCCAACGGCCAGCGTCAGTCGATCGAAGGAATGCGCGAAGAGCTCGGAGTTCTTGTAGGCAGCGAGAGCGAGCGCCGCCGACATGCCCTTCTTGGTGGCGACAAAGTTGACGTTGGAACGCATCCAGTGGCGGAGCGCCTCGACGGGTTCTGCCTCGTCCTGCAATTTGTCGGCCAGATCCGCCAATTGCTGCACCTCGCGGCGGTAGACGGCCTCGAACAGGGCCTCGCGCGTGGGGAAGTGGCGGTAGAGTGTCCCGATACCGACACCGGCCAGTCGGGCGACGGCCTCAAGGCTTGCCTCCGGGCCGCCGGTGCTGAAGACGGTTTTGGCGGCCTCCAGCACCCGCTCGCGGTTGCGGACGGCGTCGACGCGCGGTTTCCGCGGGGTCTTCTTTACGGAAGATTTGCCGCCGGCTGGCACGGACCACCCCTTGAAAAGCGGAGGATGCCTCCGTATCTGCCGGTGGCAACGCTGACACAAGGCATTCTGCCGTCAAGCGTTGACACACATCAAGGGACACAGACGGTGGCTGGTCGGAAACCGCCGTTAAGGCAGAGCCTTTATCTCAACGAGCTGAAGTCACGCACCCAACCTGCCGCAATATCGCCGTCACCGGATTCAACCAGCATGGGTAATTCGATCACTCTCACGGTCAACGGTGACACGCGGACCATCGCGCTTGATGATCCGCGCGTCACACTTCTCGACCTGTTACGCGAGCGGCTCGAGCTGACGGGCACCAAGAAGGGGTGCGACCGCGGCCAGTGCGGCGCCTGCACCATCATCGTCGACGGGCGGCGCATCAATTCGTGCCTCGCGCTGGCCGTCAGCCATGACGGTGCCGACATTCTGACCATCGAAGGTGTGGCGCGCGGCCGAGAGCTGCATCCCGTACAGGAGGCTTTCATCGCCCACGATGGTCTCCAGTGCGGATTTTGCACGCCCGGCCAGATCATGAGCGCCATCGGCCTGATCGAAGAAGGCCAGGCGGGTGATGATCCCGAGCGCGTGCGCGAGGGCATGAGCGGCAATCTCTGTCGTTGCGCCGCCTATCAGGGCATCACCGAAGCGGTGCTGGAGGCGCAGAAGGTCATCGCGGCGGCGAGCCGGAAGGAGGTCGCATGAGGAGCTTCGCCTATGTCAGGCCGGCTTCGGTAAGCGAAGCTGTCGCCGCCGCCGCAGAGCCGGGCGCCGCGTATCTCGCCGCCGGCACGAACCTCATTGACCTGATGAAAGGCGGAGTGAGCGAGCCCAGCAGACTGATCGACATCAATCACCTTCCGGGCCTTGACCGCATCGAGGAGCTTGGCGATGGCGGCGTGCGCATCGGCGCGCTGGTCCGCAACGCAGACCTTGCCCACGACCGCAATTTCGCGCGCCGCTTCCCGGCGGTCGCCGAGGCTCTCCTGTCGGGAGCTTCGGCGCAGCTCCGTAATGCCGCAACCGTCGGCGGCAATCTCCTGCAGCGGACCCGCTGCGCCTATTTCTACGATGTCGCGAGCGCCTGCAATAAACGCCATCCAGGCGCTGGCTGCGACGCCCGCGGCGGCGACAACCGCCTTCACGCTATATTGGGATGGAGCGAGCACTGCATCGCAACCCATCCTTCCGATTTTTGCGTGCCTCTGGTCGCGTTCGACGCTGTCGTCGAGCTCGAGGGCAAAGCTGGCCGCCGCGAGGTTCCGCTCGAGATGTTTCACCGGCTCCCCGGCGACGCGCCGGATCGTGAGAGTGTGCTGGAGCCCGGCGAGCTGATTATCGCTGTGCGATTGCCGGGGGAAGCGGCGCGCTTTGCCGCCCACGCCCGCTATCTGAAGGTCCGCGAACGGACCTCCTATGCGTTTGCGATCGTCTCGGCCGCGGCCGCCTTGCGCGTCGACAAAGGTGTAATTGCGGATGCGCGGCTTGGCCTCGGCGGCGTCGCACCCAAGCCGTGGCGGGCACGGGCGGCCGAAAAGTTGTTGATCGGCGAGCGTGCCCAATACTCGCTGTTCCGTAGCGCCGCCGAGGCGGCGCTCGCCGAGGCCAGGCCCTCCGGTGACAATGGCTACAAAATAGAGCTTGCCAGGCGGGTGATGGCGCGGGCGTTCGCTCTGGCCGCGGCCGGAACGCCCGAGCGGACCCCTGCGCTACCTGCTTCGCCTTTTGCGGCTGCTGTCGGAGCTGTCAGTCATGGCTGAAATCGTGCTTACGCAAGCCCCTGCCCATATCCGGCACGGCTCGAATATCGGTCAGTCACTTACGCGCCGGGACGGCGTGCTCAAGGTGACCGGGACAGCCAAATATGCTGCGGACCATCATCCGCGCGGCATGCTCTATGCAGTGCTTGCGGTCAGCAGCATAGCGCGCGGCCGCGTCACCTTTCTCGATGTCGCCGCCGCGAAAGCGCATCCGGGCGTGGTCGAGGTCATCACGCCGGCGAACCGGTCGCCGCTCGCGCAGGACCCGGACGATAAATCAAATTTCTTCATGTTCCGGCTCGATCTCCTGCAAAATGACCGGGTGCGCTACGCCAATCAGCCGATCGCGGTCGTGATTGCGGAAACGCTTGAAGCCGCGACCGAGGGCGCCAGGCTTCTATCACCGCGCTATGAAGTTGAGCCGGTGCATGTCGGGCTCGACGCGGCAGAAAGCTTTGTGCCCGCTTCGGTTGGCCCCGGCTTTCCGGCCGAGGCTCATCGTGGCGATGTCGTCGCCGGCCTTGCGGCGTCTACGAAGAAGATCGCTCAGACCTACGAGACCGCCGCGCAATATCATAATCCGATGGAGCCGCATGCGATCGTGGCCGCGTGGGATGGAGACACACTCTCGATCGATACGCCGAGCCAAGGCTTGGTCATGGCGCGGGACCGCCTTGCCGGCATTTTCGGAATTTCGCCCGATAACATTCATATTCGCAGTCCGTTTCTTGGCGGCGGTTTCGGCTGCAAGGGCTTCGTCTCCGGGCCGCAAGTTCTCGGCGTCATCGCGGCCCGCGCAGTGGGGCGGCCGGTCAAGTTGGTGCTCCGACGGGAACAGATGTTTGGGCCGGTAGGGCACCGCGCGCCGACGCGGCAGAGCTTGCGCCTCGGCACCGGTCCTGACCGCAAGCTGCTCGCGCTCGAGCACCACACCAAGACGGTGTCGAGCGGGTTCGACGATTTCTTCGAGCCTGCCTCCGACATCTCGCATACGCTTTATGCAAGTAGCGCGCTTGCAACTTCGCATGAAGCCGTTCGCGCCGATATCGGGACTCCGCTTTTCATGCGCGCTCCCGGCGAGGCGACGGGCTCGATCGCGCTCGAAAGCGCCATCGATGAAATGGCGGACGCTTGCGGCATGGATCCTTTGGCCTTTCGACTCGAGAACTATGCCGAGGTCGAGCCGATCTCCGGCAAGCCATTCTCCTCGAAGGCCTTGCGTGAGTGCTATCGGCAGGGCGCCGAGCGGTTCGGTTGGGAGCGCCGCCCGCTGGCGCCGCGGCAGACGCGCGACAAGGATGGATTGTTGGTCGGCTGGGGTGTCGGCACTGCCACATTTCCGGCTTTGATGTTTGCCGGCAACGCCAGGGCAATTCTCCGTGACGACGGCAGCGGCGTGATGGAAATCGGCGCCCAGGACATGGGGCAGGGTGCATGGACGGCGCTGGCGCAGATCGCCGCGGACGCGCTCGGCCTCGACATCGACCGCCTCGAGTTCATATCCGGCACCTCCGACCTTCCCGATGCCGGCATCGCGGGCGGCTCGGCGCACACCGCGACCGCCGGCCTCGCCATCCACAATGCCGGTGCGGATGTGGTCGCGCGCCTCGCCGATCTCGCCACCAATGATCGGCGCTCGCCGCTGTTCGGGGCCGGCAATGCCGGCGTGATTGCGCGCGGCGGTCGTCTGTTCCGCCGCGACGATGAGAGCCGCAGCGAGAGCTATGCCGATATCCTGGCGCGCGCCGGGGTCGCACAGGTCGAGGGCCACGGATCGAGCGGGGCCGCCGGCCACGAAGCTCCGTCCGACTATGCCATGCACGCGCACGGCGCCGTGTTTGCGGAGGTCAAGGTCGATCCTGATCTCGCGCAGATACGCGCAACACGCCTGGTCGGGGCCTTCGCGGCCGGGCGCATCATCAATCCGCGCATGGTGGTGAGCCAGCTCAACGGCGGGATGATCTGGGGTGTCTCCTTCGCCCTGCATGAGCGGGCAATCATGGACCATCGGTCGGGCCGGCCGATGAACGCCAATTTGGCCGAGTACCATATCCCGGTGAATGCGGACGTGCCGTCGGTCGATACTATTCTGGTCGAGGAGCACGACCGCCACGTCAACCCGCTCGGCATCAAGGGCGTTGGTGAGATCGGCATCACCGGCTCGGCGGGCGCGGTCGCCAACGCCGTCTGGCATGCGACCGGCGTCCGCGTGCGCAAGTTCCCGATCACCCTGGATCAGCTGATCGCGCCTCGGGAATGATCAGGGCTGGAGCAGACGCTCCGCCTCAAAATCCGACCGCGGTGCCGTGCAGGTCATACGCGTCGGTGCGCTCGATCTTGACGGTTGCAATCTCGCCGACCCGTAACGGTCGCCGGCTCGCCACATAGACGGTTCCGTCAATCTCCGGCGCGTCGCCTTTGCTGCGTCCCTTGGCGACGGTCGGGCCAATCGCGTCGATGATGACGTGCTGGCGAGTGCCGACCTTGCGTTTGAGCCGGCGTGTCGAGATCGCCTGCTGGTGCTGCATCAAGCGGTGCCAGCGCTCTTCTTTCACTTCATCCGGCACGGCCTCTGCGAGATCGTTGGCGCTCGCGCCCTTGACCGGCTCGTAGCGAAAGCAGCCGACCCGGTCGAGCTCCGCTTCCGTGAGCCAATCCAGCAGCTGCGCGAAATCAGCTTCTGTCTCGCCCGGAAAGCCGACAATGAAGGTCGAGCGGAGGGCGAGGTCGCCACAGAGGCTGCGCCAGCGATGGATGCGTTCGAGCGTTTTTTCCTGCGCGGCAGGTCGCTTCATGCGCCTGAGAACATCCGGGCTCGCATGCTGGAACGGAATGTCGAGATAGGGGAGCACCTTGCCCTCCGCCATCAGGGGAATGACCTCGTCCACGTGCGGATAGGGATAGACGTAGTGGAGACGTACCCAGACGCCGAGGTCACCAAGCGCTGCGGCGAGCGGCACGAGCCGCGTCGCGACCTCGCGCCCCCTGTGGTTGGTCATTGCATATTTGAGATCGAGCCCGTAGGCGGAAGTATCCTGCGAGATGACCAGCAGCTCTTTCACTCCGGCTGCCACCAGGCGCTCCGCCTCGGCCAGCACATCTGCGGCCGGCCGCGAGACGAGATCGCCGCGCAGCCGCGGGATGATGCAGAATGTGCATCGATTGTTGCAGCCTTCCGATATCTTCAAATATGCGTAATGACGCGGCGTGAGCTTGACGCCCTCGGGTGGGATCAGATCGAGAAACGGATCATGCTGCGGAGGCGCCGCACGATGCACCGCCTCGACCACGCTTTCATATTGCTGCGGTCCGGTCACCGCGAGGACGTCCGGGTAGTGAGCAGTGATCTTCTCGGGCTCGGCGCCCATGCAGCCGGTGACGATCACCTTGCCGTTCTCGTTGAGCGCCGCCCCGATGGCGGCGAGCGACTCTGCCTGGGCGCTGTCGAGAAACCCGCAGGTATTGACGATGGCGAGGTCCGCGCCCGAATGGCCGCGCGTGAGCTCATAGCCCTCGGCGCGCAGGCGCGTGATGATGCGCTCGGAATCGACCAGCGCCTTAGGGCAGCCGAGCGAGACGAAGCTCACCCGCGGCGCTCGGGTTTGGGCCATAATCGGGTCTCCTCGTCCCGAGGAGCCGGGCCGGGCGCGGCATCATCCTCATCCTGAGGAGGCCGGCGCCCTCGCCGGCCGTCTCGAAGGATGGATGCACGGCATGCGCTTGCGGCCATGGTATCGAGGCATGCGCCAAGAGGGCGCGCTCCGCACCATGAGGTGTACAAAGGACCGAGCTAGTCGCAGCACCCGCGAAATGCAAGCTGCAAGGACAGAACCACGATGATGGACCGATGAAAGCCGTGCTCTACCCCTTCGATCCGACCGAGCCCATCGCCGGCCTGATGCGCGACTTTCCGCAGCTCGAATGGGCGCTGGCCGCTTCGCCTGCCGACATCGCGCGCGAGATCGGCAGCGCCACAATCCTCGTCACCAGCAATCGGGTCTGCTCGGCCGCCTACGGGGAAGCGCTCCGGCGCCACGCCGACGACACTCTGCGCTGGATCCATTTCACCTCCGCCGGCATCGACGCCGGCTTGCGCATGGGCCTGCCGGGTTCGGCGACCCTGACCAATTCGACCGGGGTCAAAGCCGGAATGGTGTCCGAGCATGCACTCGCCTTGCTGCTGGCGCTGCGTCGTTGCCTGCCGGAGTGTCAGCGGAACCAGCAGGCACGGCGTTGGCGTCATGACGAGATGATGGCCAAGCTCGGCACTTTGGAGGGCGCCGTGGTCTGCGTCGTAGGTCTGGGGGCAATCGGCCGCGCGGTCGCCCGCAAGGCCAAGGCTTTCGACGCGCGCCTGATCGCGGTCTCCCGGGCCGCAACCGCCGACGAGATCTTCGAGCGGGTCTTTACCCGCGAGCGGATTGTCGAGGCTTTCGCCATCGCGGATGCCGTCGTGGTCTGTACCAGCTCCGAGCCAGAGAGCTTCCACCTGATTGATGCGGCCGCGCTGGCCGCCTTGCGTCCCGCGGCCTTGCTGGTCAATGTGGCACGCGGCGAGCTCGTCGATGGTGCGGCCCTGGCAGCTGCGCTGGCGGCCGGGCGCCTTGGCGGCGCCGCGCTCGACGTGACCGAGGCCGAGCCCCTGGCACCGGCAAGTCCGCTATGGGAGCTGCCCAACGTCATCATCTCGCCCCATGTTGCCGGGGGCGGCTCGTCCGGCTACCCGCAGCAGAAGGCCCTGTTTGGCGAAAACCTGGCCCGCTTTGAGGCCGGACGGCCGCTTCTCAATATCTGCCGCAGTACGGCCAAGATGTGAGCATTGAAAGACCGCGAGAGGGACACGGTTTGCACACCGACGGCACACCGCTGGTTGCGACTTCCAAGGATGCCGGGGCGCTCGATCCGGAGACCTTGCAGGCGTGCCGCCAATTGTTCGACGGTTTCGCTTCCTTCGTGGCGATAAACGCCACTCAGGGGGCGGAGGTCGATTCCAGGGGGGACATCGCAATGCTCAATCCGGATCCGGCGGGCCGTCCCGCGTCAAAAGACGAGGCGATGCACTTTGACGATGCGCTCGAGGTCCTCATCAAGTACCTCGCGGCGATGCCGCAAACGAGCGCCAAGGACCATGGCGGCGACCTGTGGATTCCGCACATGGTGCAGGGCTATTGGCAGATGCAGCCCGAGCCGGTCAGTGGCGAAGATCTCGAGGATCGGCACTACCAGCCATTCTACGACGCAGCGTGGGAGCTCTGTCGGATCGGCGTGCTGCGGCCCGGCGAATTTGCCCCGCGCGGCTGGGCGACCGATGCCGGCTTGTTTTCCGGCGACACGTTCAGCATCACGCGGTTCGGCCGGACGTGGCTCAAGGATGCCAGCCAGCGTCCCCTTGTCGATCCGGGCCGGATGGCGCAGGCCCTGCAGGAATTCGGTCCCCGTTTCGGCGACGGCTTTACGCAGCGCGCCATCGAGGCGGTCCGGACGCACCGCAGCGGCAATTATCTGGCCGCCTGCGTGATGGCAGGTGGGGCGGCCGAATCGATCCTGCTTTCGCTTGCGACCGCGAAGATGGGTGACCCCGCCAAGGTGCTGGTGGAATACAACACGACCGGCGGTCGCCGGCGTGTCATCAAGCGCATGGGCAACAACGCCGCTCCGTTCATTGGGGCGCAGCTCGAAGGCCTGCTGCAGCCGTTCGTTCATTGGCATGACAGCGCCGGCTTCGCCACCATGACCACCATCACCGAGGTCGAAGCCCGCAACGCGCTGACCGACCTCATGCGGCTCGCCCAGTACGTCAAGGATCACTGGGACGAGCTTTCGGCCTAATGCCAAAGCAGGATTGATCCGGATCAACACTTGCGGCCTATAGCGAGGCGGTGCGCCGCACTTCGGTCGCGGAAATGCCGCGATTGCGCAAGGTTTCGTTAAGCGCCAACCGCCATCATCAACTCTGAGGGGATGGAAGGGCAGGGGGACGCCCCTTCCGGAACAAATGATCCCTTCGGCTGCCGCTTCTCGACACACGCCTGCTGGCCTTCGGATGCCCGGTTCAACCTTGGCGCAGATCCGAGGGAGCGGTCCCGTTTTGTATCAACCGGAGTACCTCATGCCAACGATGATGCCTGCCCTGAGCCTGCGCGCCGCCAGGCCCTTTGCTGTCGCCGCCCTGCTTGCGGCGGTCGGTTTCGCCGGATCCACGCCGGTTCGCGCCGATGAGACGAGCGCTCCGCCCGCCGAGGAGATGGTCCTCGTGCCGGCCAAGACCATGCAAACACTCGAGCAGCGGGTCGTCTTTCTCGAGGAGACCGTGGCCGCGCTGACCGAGTCCTGGCAACACATCGATACGCACCGCATTTGTGCCGTCGACGAGGATAACGGCTCAGAGACCTGCCTCACCAAGTCGCGCCTGGACGCGCTGCTGCTACACGATGCGCACGACCCACATGCCGCGATCGTCAACGTGGCCCCCCAGGAGACCGCGAAAGCGGACGAAACCGCGGACAGCGCGACACCCGCGGTAGCGGCTGCAACTGCCTCTGAGCCTTCCGACACGTCCATCTCTGAGAAATCGGTTTCCGAGAGCTCGATCTCTGAGGCGACGCCTGCCTCCGAGCCATCGGATAAATCTATCTTCGAGAAGCCTGTGTCCGAGGCCTCCGCCTCCGAGACGCCTGCCTCCGAGCCGTCCGTGAGCTCGGCTGCGCCAGCCACCGAGAATTTGTCAGCGCAAGCCGAGCCGGAAACAACCGGAAGCGTCAAGCCGGCGATCACCGGCGCTGCGGTGCTCTCCTTCCCGAAGATCGAAGTGTACGAAGAGCCGGTCGCCCGCTCCGAGGAGTGACGTACAGGGCGAGGCGCGTCCTGTCGCCACCCCTTGTGAAATACCACCGCCTCTTGCTGTGGTGACCACCTGAGGAACAATAACGATCATGCCCGCGATGCGGGCATGATCATGATCATGCAGTCTTCGTGTCGCCGGCGCTCAGGCAGTCTCACGCAGCGGTGCCATTCTCGGGCGAAGGATTGTCAAGCGACAGAATATGCGCCCGGAGCGCGTTGCTTGCTGCGGCCGTTTCCTGCTCCTCCTTGCCGAACATCGCCACCGGCTGTCCGAGCCAGCGCTCGACCGATCGCCGGTCCAGCAGGAATCCATTGCGATCGCTGATCCAGCCTTGCGCGGATTCGCGCGGAAATTCGCCGTGCCACTTGCCGAGCGCCGGGTCGCAGACGGAGCATAGTGCGGATTTTTGCCGTAGCCGCGCCGACCAATAGTGGCTGAGCGCCGTATCCTCGACGCAATTGCACTTGGTGCAGGCGAATAGCGGCATTGCTTGGTCCTCCGTGCATCCGCGTTCTCGCGGTTGCTCTTTGTGTTTACGAGATGATGGTCTTGAGCAGGAGACTGGGACGGCGAGACAGGCGGGACTTGAAGCAAGGCCTGAAGATTTCGTGCGAGCCACAAAGATGATTGTGGAACTTGCATCAACGGCTTCTGGTACCGTCACCTTGGATTCGGAGACGAGTCAACGTTCTTGTCGTTTTCAACGGAATTGAGGCAGCAAAAATTTTTGTGTGCACGGGCTGTGAATTCCCGAAACTTGCCGCGATGTCGCAACAGCTCAACTTGTGGTACATTTCGGTGCATCTCGCGCGATGCCAAGTGACCGGACGATGTTGGCCACGGCTGCGCGTGATTGGTGCGGCAACAAGCAAACAAAAACCAGGAGATTGCGCCATGATCAGAACGATGAGCGTAGCAACCAAGCGTCTGTCGCTTGCAATCGGGTCGGTACTCATCCTTTGCGGTATGGCGATGGCGTCCGATCGCGACGACCATGGCCGCGATCGCGGCGGGTTCGTGGTGGTGTGCAGCCTCGATGGCGTCAATCCGGCTTACCATCCGGAAGTTTTCGCCAATGCGGCAACCGCACGATCCATGGGCTTCGTTAGGGCGCCCGATGGGGTCTGGCACGTGCTTCCAGGCTGCCGTCGCTGAGCGGATGTGGATTCTCGAGGCGCCGGGAACCCACTGCCTCCGGCAGGGTGGTGGCGAGGGCCTCCGGTCAAGGAACGGACAAAGAAAAAGCCCCGCCAGAACGCCCATTCGTGCGGGGCTTGAACGAGAAAGGCAGCAGGCCAAGCCCCCTTCGCCCGTTCGGGTACGGGAATGCCATGTGATTGCGAAGGTTCCCTCGCGCTGCAAAAAAAAAGAGGGTAACGGCTGCTCTGACAGCGCGACCGGGCCCCTATAAGCCACTTAGCTGACTTAAGCAGGTTGCCCCTCGACCATTGCGAACACCTGGGTGCCGGCGCTTTCCGATCGGGGTTATTGGCAAGTCCCTTGGGCCCCGGCGCGCTCGCCCTTCGTCGAGGCTGCAGGCTAGATTTCCTAGGCCTGCTTGGCCAACTGCTCCGGCCGCTCGCGCACCACGACAAGAGCGCCGCCGACGAAGATGATCTCATTGCCGGGAGACGGGGTGTCGCGCCATTGCATGGTGGTGGCGTTGTCGAGGTTGACCCACAGCGTCCGCCCCTTTTCGTCAGTGCATTTCGCAAACGTCGCCATGGTCCCGAGCTCCTCGCGCGCCTTCTCGTCCTTGTGCTCCTCGTCCCGCCGCATGTGTTTCCAATATGGGCGAATCAATTCGGACGTGCATTCTGATCAACAGCAGATCGTGGCGAATTGGAACAATGTTCCGCCCGAATTTGCGCCGTCTATCTGATCGTCGGGAGTGGATGGTCTGGAGCGGTCCCAACCGCCGAGGCCATGGGGGCGGGGGTGGCGATCGGGACCGCAGCCTTTCGTGGGGAAAGGGGTCCCGATCGTACCCCATCCCGGATCGCTTGCACGTGATAATTGAGTGACATGCGGCCGCAGCCGCTGCCGTTCGTGGCCACGTGTGTCAGGATTGGGGGCCGCCGGCACGGCCAGAACGCGCCTGCCATGGGGCCGACCATCTTTTGAGTCACTTGCTCAGCGCAAAGCCCCGCGCCGCCGATACCGGGACAGGCGGCAAAATTTGCCAGGGCCCTTTAGGGACGATAGCAAAGCGCCTGGATCGTGTCCCGTGGCGTGGTGTAGCTGGCGGCGGCCCGAGGATCTACGATGCCCTACCTTCGAATCACGTGTTCTGACTTGCCGGCTTCTAGAAGACGCGAAATTGCTCAACGCCTCACGGCTGAGATCATCGATCTCTTCTATATGCCACGAGCGCCGGTCAGCAGAGAGGAATTGCGCGAACGGACAACCGTGCATTTTACGCCATATCGAGACAATGAGATGTTCATCGGGGCTCGCACGCCGGGCGAGCGCGATGGCGTTGACGTGACGGTGGAGGTCTCCGACTGGAACATGTCGGAAGGCCAGCAGCGCAAAGTTGCACGGCGGCTCACCGAGGTCCTGGCCGAATTATTCAAGATCAAGCCGGCGAACTTCGATGGAATAAACATTCGATTTCATCCGTACCCGCCGAAGGACTTTGCCGTGGGCGGGCGCCTGCTTTCCGATATGACACCGCTAATCGGCCAAGTGGCTAAACGCTGGCTGCGATGACCGCTTCCGACTTGCGCCGCTTGGCCCAAGCAATAGCAGTTTCCGCGTTCGGCGCGGCGTCGATGATTGGCTGTCCACGCGGGGATCCACGGGTCGGGTTGGTGTTCGTGGACGAAGCTGCCAAGGCCTACCTCTCGATCACCGGCCGAGCCACGGTCGCGCGCAGTCGCGAAGAGGCTGATGCGATCTGGAAACCCACTGACACGATGTGGTGGCCGCGCGGTGGCCGGCCGATCTTTTGCCATCCGCCACAAATTTAAGCTTCGCGCCAATGATCCGGGACCTTTTCGTCGTTCAATTCTGAACATGCGCGATGAGCGGTTTGTGGCCATGCTTTCGCGACCAGTCGATCCCTGTCGGCTGGTCCTAGAAGGTGCCGAAGACATGATCCGCGTGATCTTCCACAACAAAGTCGGTGATGGGATCGCCCGGATTTACTCCCCTTAGGCGAGGCTCGACGTACATGTTCGCCAGGTCATCTGCTCCCTGGAACTACGCCGCTTTCCTGCGATGTTGCGAAATTTCTGCAGTCCCGCTCGACGATTTTGCTCGCGTCTTTTGGTCCAGCCGTCCCGAGGCACTTGAACTTCCGATCGCGCAATTTGTTGTAGGTGGCAAAGAATTCGGTGATCTCCTTCAGAAGGTGCGGGCGCAAATCGGCGAGACTTTTAGAGTTTTGGTAGGTCTGCGCATGCACGGCGACCGCGATCAGGCGGTCATTCCGCACCCATGACCCGCTTTCCTTTTGCTCCGCTTCCAGCGCGCCGATCAGTCGTGCGCGTACCACGCAGCCCGGAACGGGGAGGGCGGCATCAGTAACCGCACGATCGGCCATGCTCACCGCGTGCTCTCGAAAGCGCTGCGTGACGCGGCCCGACATGATATGGTTGTCAAGAACGTGGCGGTCGAGGAGGGAGCGCCAAAGGTTGAATCGAGGAAATGATTATCCTAACGGAGGGGCAGCTGAAGGCATTGCCAGAAAGCCTCCGCGGCCTGCCAATGTACCCGCACGGCATCACCCTGGTCTTCACTGGCCTACGCCGCGGCGAACTGCTTGCGCTCCGGTCGGCCGGCCCCAAGGGGGAATGGGTCCATGGTCGACCTGGATCGCAAAATCGTCAAGGTTCGCGAAGCGCTGGAGGAGACGAAAGCGCACGGCATTCGCTTCAAGTCACCAAAGACCAAGGGAAGCCGGAGGGATATCACGCTGCCCGACATCGTCGTTGAAGTGCTTCGTGAGCACCGCAAGGCGCAGCTCGAGCTACGGCTCGCCCTAGGCCTCGGGAAGTTCGAGAACGACGCCTTGGTGTTTCCGACATTGGAAGGTGGGCCGGTGTCGCCGGATGCCCTTAGCGCCGAGTGGCGCGACGTGGCTGACAAGATCGGCTTGGTGGGCGTCCCGCTGCACTCCCTCCGGCACACCCATGCATCCCAGCTGATCGATGCGGGCGTCGACGTCGTGACCATTTCGAAACGGCTCGGGCAGGCCTCACCAGCGATCACGCTGAAGATATATGCCCACCTGTTTCGCAAAGACGACGGCAAGGCGGCAGCCGCCATCAATGCCGCATTGGCGGCGGGCCCCAAGAGCTGATATCTGGCAGCGCTCCGGAAGGCCGCGGGACCAAGGGTTGACCACCGGGGTGGCAATCGGGTGGCGCTGTTCACGCGGCGTTCTATGAGGGGCGTTTGCTAAGCTATTGAAATAGTTGAAAAGGAAGGGTGGCCGAGTGGTTTAAGGCAGCGGTCTTGAAAACCGCCAGGGGGTTTACGCTCCCTCGTGGGTTCGAATCCCACCCCTTCCGCCACTTCAGAACAGAACTGCGGACGCCTGGCATAGCCGGCTTTCCGCTGGCGGCGACAATCAGCGTTTCAAGCAGGCTGCTTTTCTAGCCGATGATAGGGGCCTCGCAGTCAGCCACCTCGACGCGCTGCGCGAGCGCGCGCAGATGCTCACGCCGCCGTCGACCTCGATGCGCTCGCGTGCCGTTCGGGCGAACTTCTGGACCATTTGCGGCGTGATCGCCTGCTGGCCTGACGACTCCAGCGTCGCGGCGGCACGCGCGGCGCCGGCTTGCGCCTGGCCGCAGATCGCCTTGAGGCTCGCAATGCGCTCCTTCAGCGCCGGGTCGTCGAGATCGGCAATGCCGGCCTCGATGGCGTCATAGAGCGGCTTCAGCCGCAGATCGGCCTCGGCGGGGCGCTTGTTCAGCTCGGTGATGTGCTCGCGGCGGCGCTCGGCGCGCTCCTGCCGACCGTCGAGGATGGATGCCGGGATCTCCTCAAGCCGTTCCGGTCGGAGCAGCCGTTCGGCAATGTGCTCCGCGACGAGGTTATCGAGCTTCTCCAGCGGGATCGACCGGCCTTTGCACCCCGCCTCGCCCTGATGGGTCTTGATCGAGCAGGTGTAGTAGCGATAGCGCCCACCCTTCCCGGTCCTGAGCGTCATGGCGCCGCCGCAGGCGGCGCAGAAGCAGATGCCGGTAAGAGGGTCGGGCCGCTGACGATGCGCGCCGGCGTGACCTTCGGGCGGCATTGAATGTGGCATCATTTGATGATAATTTCGTGCCTCAGATGGCGGAGGTCGGCAGATGCGCACAACCCTTGCCTTGGACGACGAGCTCGTTGCCAAGGCAGCAGCGCTCACTGGCTTGAAGGAAAAGTCGAGCCTGGTCCGTGAAGCGCTCAAGGCGCTCATCGAGCGCGAGAGCGCGCGGCGCTTGGCGCGTCTCGGCGGGAGCCAGCCTGGTCTGACGCCGCCGCCACGGCGACGGTCAAGCGCGGCGTGATCCTGGCCGATACGTCGGTCTGGGTCGACCATCTGCGGGCGGGCGACAAGGCGCTCGCCGCACTGCTCGACGCGGGGAGGGTTCTGGCGCACCCCTTCGTTATCGGCGAACTTGCTTTGGGCAACTTGCATCAGCGCGAAATAGTGCTGAAGGCTCTGGCGGACCTGCCCCATGCCAGTGTTGCGACTGACGCGGAAGTCCTTCATTTCGTCGAGCGTCATGCGTTATCCGGGCGCGGGATCGGATACATCGACGCTCATCTGCTCGCCGCGGTGGCATTAACGGCAGGGGCAGAACTTTGGACGAAAGACAAGAGGCTGCACGGTGTCGCGGTTCAATTGGGGTCGGCAATGACGCTCCCTAAGTTCCGCGGATCATAGGGCTCTGGCCTAGACATAGTGCTCATCGTCGTCGGGCGTGACCCGGCACCCAACCCGGCACCCTGCTTCGCCCTGTTGACCCCAAAGATGAAAATTACGGTGCTTCCGGTCGCTTGTGAGCTACTGGCGAGGCAAATCCCGCCCGCGCAGACGCGCCTCGGCAAGGGCCAGGATGAGGTCGGCGTCCGATTCCGGATTGTGTACGAAACCGAGCACTCTTGGCATATGCGCCGAGACGGCCGCAACGCGGCGGAGGCGGACCTGGTTGTTGTAAATCGTGCCGCTGACTCCGGCATCGAGGACGCCGCTGCGCACCAGGCTTTCCAGCGCGCAGCCGTCTTCGCGGGGTGTCGTATGGGAGCCGTGACCGTCAGGATTATGGATTGGTCTTCCGGCACGACGTCGGCCAAGGCCGCTTTCAGGCCGCTAACCGTAGGCGGAGCTTGGCGGTTGCGATTCGCTCGATGGTCTCCCGCTCGATCTTGGTAGCCTCCGCCTCAGACATCACTGCGCTCCGTAGTTCCACAGGGTCGGCACCACCGTGAACTCGCCGATGCGGGCCTCGGCGATCATAGGGCTATGGGCTAGACACAGTGCTCATCATCGTCGGGCGTGAGCCGCCACCTTCCATCAACCGGTCAATCGGGGCGACTGATCGCTTCCCGCAGTCTCGACTCCGTCCCACGGCTGCATAAAGCCGTCCGCGCCTGTGTCGCTTCAGGCGCTTGCCGCCTCTTTGATACGCAATCCGGACAAGCGAGACAGCGCATGGTCGATCGATAGCCGCCCGGGCCCCCATGCCATGATGGCGAGCGCCATTGCGGCCCAGGTGAGATGGATCGGCCAGCCGTCCGGAACGGTCAGCTCGACGATGCCGGTCATGAACAGGAGGCCTGTTGCGGCAAAGCGGGTCCCGAAGCCGAGCACAAGGAGCACCGGAAAGGTGATCTCACCGCAGCCGGAAAGAAACGCCATGACGGCCGGAGCCGGAAAATCGTACGGGCCGCCCGGAAGATGCAGCTTGAACTCGTCGGTAAAGAGATAGATCGCCGTATCGTTCAACTGCAGGAAGCCATCCCATTTCAGGATGCCCGACTTCCAGAACGGCACCGCCAGCGCCACACGCAGCACGAGCTGAGTCAGCGATGGCTGCGCGATCCAGCGGACGATCTCAATCGCCTGATCGATGATCGTCGTCAGCCGCTGAACAACCCCGCCGCGCTCTTCTGACTTGCCGCCTTTCATGGCTGATCTCCGAGGTGAACGGTGGTGAAGACGCCCGCCTTGATCATGCCAGCCAAGTTAGCCGGAAGGTCGAAGGAAGACGTTTCGGCAAAGGCTCTGGCGGCAGCCGCGCCCAAAGTTTCGCCGTCGATCAGGCTCTTGAGAAAGAGAGCCCCTCCCGGCGGCAGGTGCCGTACCACCACCTCCATATCGGGCCGGGTGATCAGCGCATCCTCGGCCGCATTCGAACGGAGTGGCGTGATTGGTGCCTCGACACGGTTCATCGCAAAAATCGTCGCGGCCGGGTATGCGGACCGCACGATGCGCGCCGCCGGATGCGCCGCGAAGAGCAGGTCACCAAGCCGGTCCGCTGGAACCGCCGCGAGCACATCCGGAGCCATCGGCGCCGCATCGGCTGCGTGATAGGCATCGAGCCAAGCGCGCTCGATGCGCGCGGTATCGGCGAGCCAAGGCATGTCCTGCGCGGGTTCAAATCCCTCGATAAAGGCCGGGAAGTCCCTGCCATACTCGAACAGAAGAGGTGATAAGGGTGGCCTGGTGCGGATATGAGAACGGGCCATCGCGCGGAAGAGCTCGACACCGGTGATGCGCTGGACAGCCGGATAGGTCGCCGCAAGTGCATTGATCAAGCTAACGGTGACGTTGTTGCGATACACGTTGTAGCGCTTGATCGCCGCATTTCCGCGCGGACCCACGACCTCGGCCGGTATCGGGCGCGCCGGGTTCGTTAGCCCCGCTGCGAAAGCGGCCGCGAAGCTGGGCTGCAGCTTGTCCATGGGATGATCAAGCAGCACGGGCGCCACCCGCATTATGTGCCGAAGCGAACCGGTCGAGAATGGCCTGAGCTGCGGCGGCTTCCGCCCGGAGGATCGGCCATGGCGGAATGTTGCTGTCCCATTCAATCAATGTCGGGATCGCTCCGCAGCGGGAAATCACGATCTCATACAGCTTCCACACCGCGTCGGCGACCGGCGCGTCATGGCTGTCGATCAGAAGAAGCTCGCCCTCGTCATCGCTCTGCTCGGCATGGCCAGCCAAGTGGATCTCGCCCACATCTGCGAGCGGGAAATCCGATAGATAGTCGAGCGCCGCATAGCCGTGGTTCGTCGCCGAGACGAAGACGTTGTTGACATCAAGCAACAATCCGCAGCCGGTACGACGGCTGATCGCCCGGATGAACTCGGTCTCGCTCATCGTCGAGGAGGCGAAAGCCACATAGGTCGAGGGATTCTCGATCAGGATCCGACGTCGAAGCGCGTTCTGCACTTCGTCAATATGCTCGCACACATGAGCGAGCGTGGCCTGGGTGTACGGCAAGGGCAGCAGGTCGTTGAAATAGGTCGTATCATGCGTCGACCAGGCGAGATGCTCCGAGACGAGCGCCGGCTCGTAGCGCTCGACGAGACCGCGAAGGCGGGCAAGATGAGCTTGGTCGAGCGGCTGCGGACCGCCGATCGACATGCACACCCCATGCAGCGAAACAGGATGGTCGGCCCGGATTCGCTCGAGCGCCTGATGCGGCGGTCCGCCGGCGCCCATGTAGTTCTCGGCGTGCACCTCAAAGAAGCCGGTCCGCGGGCCTTCCGCCAGGATGGCGGCGAGGTGCTCGTGCTTGAAGCTGGTCCCGGCCCGGTCCGCGAGGTCCAAGGCCGGGAAGCGGAGACGGCCATGGGATGCTTCTTGTCTGTGCGAGATAGCGTTCATGGTCGTCTCCACTTTTCGCCAGCCGGTTTCTTAAGACTTGATCGGGGTCAGCGAGCCGTGCTTGCCACCCGGAACCTCGATGCTCTCGCAGGTGCCGCCACGAACGAACTTCCAAGCATTGCCTTGGAAATCGACCGTTGATGTGCCCTGGCAGGTTGTGCCGGGGCCGGCGGCGCAGTCGTTCTGTCCCTTGAGGGCGACGCCGAAGCACTTTTGCTTCCCGGCAGCCGTCGCCGCATCTGCCTCCGCTTTCGTCAGCGGCGCGGCGGCCGCGACCGACGCGATCGCGGTCGCCACAGCACTGGCCAGAAGGGCCGAAGTCACAACTGTTCTTGCGGACATGAGCTATCTCCGATCGATCTTGAATGTCGTGCCCGGACTGGACACGACTGCAATACGGATCGCGAGAGACCGCTGTTACAGCACGACGTGTGCAAGAAAATTTTTTTGAGACGGTAAGATCTAGGGCGCGGCGGTCAGAGGGGCGCCGCCTGGAAAAGTGCACGGATTTTGTATAATCGTCTCACGGAATCTCCCGCCTCTGGAAGGAGTTATGTTCAGGTGCAAGCAGGGTGGGCGGTCACGAACCGCGAGCGCTGTAACAATTTTCGCTTCCGACTCGTAAGAGCAAGCGGATGACCACGTCGTCCCAGGAGAACGATTGGGCGGCGTGGATGCGGGCGGCCATGACCGGTGACGCAGGCGCCTATCAACAATTCCTTGTGTCGCTCGCTCCGCATATACGGGCTGTGGCCCGCTCCCGATGTCGGAGCTTGGGTGCCCCCGACGGCGAGGTCGAGGATATCGTGCAAGAGGTTCTGCTCACAATCCATCTCAAACGGGGAACTTGGGATCAATCACGGCCCATCGGGCCCTGGGTCGCCGCGATCGCCCGCAACAAACTCATCGACGTTCTGCGGCGGGGTGGACGGCGCATCAGCGTGCCGATCGACGATGTTGTGGACAGCCTGCAGGCGGAAGACCACGCGCCGGAGCTTTCCACGCGCGACATCGATACGCTCTTGGAGCAATTGAAACCGCAGCAGCGGGAGGTCGTCCGATCTATATCGCTCAACGGCAGCAGCATCCGCGAAACCGCGGGCAGGCTCAAGATGACGGAGGGTGCGGTGCGCGTCACGTTGCATCGTGCGCTGAAAGCGCTGGCTGTTTTGTATCGGAGTAGCGCCCGTGAGGACTGACGATCTTGTCCAGCTGCTGGTGAAGGATTCGGTCCCGTGGCGCTTCCGCTCCGTATTGGCGGCGGCTGTCGCCGGCGGGATCATCATAGTGGCGATCTTGTTCTTCGCAGCAATCGGCTTCCGGCCGGACATTTCCGAAGCGGTGAAGAGCGATCGTTTCCTGTTCAAATTCGTCGTGACCATCGCGCTGGCGGTCACCGCGCTCTGGGTGACGTTCAGTGTCAGCCGTCCGGGTGGGAGCCTTACCCGCAGAGGCCTCGCACTGGCGATTGCGCCGGCACTGTTGGCCGGCGCCGCGCTGGTTGAGCTCCTGGTCCTGCCGCAGAGCCAGTGGATGCCCAATCTGGTTGGTCACAACGCGCGCTTCTGCCTGACACTGATCCCCTTGCTCTCGATCGGTCCGCTCGCCTGCCTGCTGGTTGCGCTGCGCGAAGGCGCTCCGTCGAGCCCTGGTCTTGCCGGCGCCGTCGCTGGCTTGGCGGCGAGTGGCATCGGGGCGACTTTCTATGCGGCAAACTGCACTGACGACAGCGCGCTTTTCGTGATCGCTTGGTATCCGCTCGCGATCCTGATCGTCACCACAGCGGGCTACCTCATCGGTAGGAAGCTGCTGAGATGGTGAGACCATCCGGCGGAGACCCAGAAGCGTGAGGTGAGGCCCCAGGGTGAACACGCATCATCGGGCTGGAAGGAAAGATTAGGCGGAAGGAAAGCCGGCCAATGCACCTTTTCAGATATACACGAGAGGCACGTTGATTGCTGACCTCCCTTGACGTAATATTCACGTTATGTTCTATTGATGGTATCCTTTGGCGCAGACTATAATTCAATAGCAAACACAGCGTCTTACGGAAATAGTAGCGCATAGGCTTGGGCCTGTGATCGCGGGCCCGCCTTGTGCGCACCTTTTGCGAGTGCAACTAATGCGCTATCTGGTCGGCGGCTAGAGGTAGCTAGGGAGGGGCAGGTGTTGCGGGCATTGCGTGTATTGGTCGTCTCGGTGCTGGCGGCGGCTTGGTGTGCGCCGGCGCTCGCAGCGGGTCCGTTCGGCAGCATTCGGGTCGGGGCATGGGTCGGTGGCGCATATACCGACGACAGTTCGGGAGCCTTTTCCTTTTGTGGTGCCGCCAGCGCCTATGCCAACGGCGTCAGCCTTGCCGTGGGACAACGCGTGGATGGGCTCTGGATGTTCAGCCTGGGCCATCCGTCATTGCAAATCGCCCCTAACGAACAGGTTGCCGTCGACCTGACCTTCGACGGGCAAGCCCAGTTCCATCTGTTCGGCGCTGCCAATTCGCCCAACGCTTTCAAGGTGGTGCTGCCCGCGGCTGCCTTGGAGCAGCTGCGTAAAGCGCGCGTGGTTGCCATCGTGGTGAAGGGGCAGGTCACCCAGCTTAATTTGACTTCGACCAGCCAGCTTTTGCCAGTCATCGTCAATTGCATGACCAAGACCAGAGTGAGTGGGGTCGACGCTGCCGGGGACTTCTCAATTGCCGCCGCCAAGCCCGCGGCGCCACCCACGCAGGCTTCAGCTGCCTCCACGGGCGCCGCAGCGCCGAGTGCGCCGGCCAAGTCGAAGAAGCTTGTCGAAGTGAGCGGCACCGGCTTCCTGATCAACCCGAGTGGCTACATCCTGACCAACAATCACGTAATCGCCGACTGTGTCGGTGACATTCACGGCAACCTCACAGCAGAAAATCCGATGAAGTTGCGCGTGGTCTCGGCGGATGAAACCAACGACCTCGCGCTGCTGCAGGCGCCGGCGAGATTCCGCGAAGCGGCTTTCATTCGCGGGACAGCGGTGCATTCCGGTGAGCCGGTGGTCGCCATCGGCTACCCGTTTCACGGCCTGCTCACGTCCGATTTCACGGTGACGAATGGAATCGTGAGCTCGCTCAGCGGAGTTCTCAACGACACCCGCTTTCTGCAGATCAGCGCGCCGGTTCATCCGGGCAATAGCGGCGGTCCGCTGCTCGACATGAGCGGCAATGTGGTGGGGATAGTTGCGGAAGGGCTTAACCAGTTGGCCTTCGCCAAGGCAACGGGCGACATACCCGAGAACATCAATTTTGCCATTAAGACGGGGGCGGTCCGTGATTTTCTCGACAACAGCGGCGTGGCCTACCAGACTGCTGAACCTGGCGCTGATCTTAAGGCGGCGCAGATCGCCAGCAATGCGCGCGCCTTCACGATGCTCGTGTCTTGCAGCGCCAATGAAGAAGACAAAGTGAAGAAGTAGCCGTCGCGACGGCGCGAAGATTGCCGCTGCCTCACCGATCTCCGCAGTGCATCCCAAGGTGGAAGGGGAGGGAGCCCGCAGCGCTCTCTGGCTCCGGCTCTTTGAAAAGTTTTTTGGGGGTTGACGCGAGGGTGCAAATCAGTCGATTGACGAAATTGAATTCCCGAGGCATGCCCGGGCAGCAAATGCGTGGCAGACGTTTACAGGTAGCATTCGTGCGTGCACTCCGCCGCTTATTGCAGCACATCAGATGCTGCATTTCAGTCGTTCTTATTGTTGAGTCGTTCTTATTGTCATGAATTGTCGTGAAGCGTTCTAAGCTTTGCGCGCAACGCATAGCTCAAAGCGGCAGCGAGGGCGATGGCTCCTGTTTCGCGCCTGTTATATCAGGAACGCGATGCTCCGGAGCCATGCATTCTTAAGGGGGCATTCTTGGCTGGCCTTCCTGCGGTTTCGAGCGGGACGGTGTTGGCAAAGCTATGGGTCAAGCTCGCCGTAGTGCCGGAAGATGCCCGATGTGTTGAACGCGATCCGCCGCGGCGAGGCCAGATAGGCGGCAATGCGCGGCCGCGCGGCGATACGATCGTGCAGCGCAATGACACGCGGCACTTTCCGCTCCAACCGCCGCATGGCCTTTGGGAAGGCGTAACGCAGGCCGGCGATGATCTGGAACGTGGAGAGATCGGCGTAAGAGAGCGTGCGGCCATTGAGATGAGGTCCACCGCTCTCAGCCAAGACGCGCTCGAAATAGTTCAAGAATTTCGGCGCCCGGTTCCTGATGAAGTCTGCGGCGCGGAGCTTCGCGGGCGCGCGCTGGTCTTCGTAATAAAGGCCGGACGCGATTGGATGGTGAGTGTCGTGAATCTCCACCAGGAAATCGCTGATGGTGAGCTGCAGCTGGTGGACCCACAGCTTCCCTGATTCGCTGCGCGGCGCGAGGCCATGTCGGGCGCCCAGAAACAGAAGAATATTGGCGGTCTGTGCGATGATCTCGTTACCGGCTTTCAGGAAAGGTGGCGCGAAGGGCGGATGCTTTGCGTCCTTCATGAGCCGCGTCATCTTGGCCAGGCCGCTTGCCTCGCGCGCCACATCGACATAGTCGGCGGCCGCTTCTTCCAGCGCCAAGCGTACAAACTCGCCGCGCCCCTGGATGTCCGGCCAGTAGTAGAGCTCGTAGCGCATGCGGCACTCCCATTGCGGGGACTTGCGACGACCTCAGCTCCCGATGAGCTCCGCCTCGCTTCTTGCTATGGCATCGAAAGCGGCTGCATCGGCGCCGCGCACGCGATCCGCGAGCCTGAGCGGATCGTTCGGTAGCCGGTCGGAGCGCCAGGCGACATGCCCGTCTGGCCGCACCAGCACCAGGGCGCGCTCATAGAGAGCGGCGACCAAGGGATCCGCAATCGTGGTCACGGCAAGTGGCACGCGCCGGTGCGCGAACGCCGTCGCGATGGGCTCGACATCGGGAGGGTCGCTGCCGAGCCGCAGCAGCACGAAACCGCTTCCATAGAGATCGATGATCGAGCGCTCGGGGGCAAGCCACGTGTGCGGCGCGCGGCTGCCGGCGCGCGTCGTCGGATGATACTCGGAGACGCTGTCGGGTGGCGGCGGGGAATCCTCGCCCCAGCAGATCGGCGAGGGCTCGTAGCGGTAGCCTAGCGCGATCCCGTCGGTGACGAATTTCCGCGTCTGCGCCTTCACGATAGCCTCGCCCAGCTCGCGGCGGGCACGCGCCCCTTCGGGCGAATCCGCCGCGATTGCCGGATCGGGCTTCTGATTGCGATCGTTGGCGTGGCTCAAATCGGCATGGCCGACATTGCGCTTGCCCACCGGGCGCCGCTCCATCGCATAGGATGAGAGCAGCCGCGCGCCGCCCCAGCCGGAAATTGCCGCCGCAAGCTTCCAGCCGAGATCGACCGCATCCCCGAGCCCGGTGTTGAGGCCGAGGCCGGAAGCCGGATGGTTGAGATGCGCAGCATCGCCGGCGAGGAACACGTCGCCTACCTGATAGCGGTCAGCGACAACATTGCGCGCCGTCCAGCGCCTGACCGAGATGATCTCGTGCGGAATGTCCTTGCCGACCACCTCGCCAAACAGGCGCTCGACATCGACCTGGTCCGGATCGTCGTAGAATTCCTTGCCGCGCAGGCCGAAGCGGTAGAGCTCGCGCCCGTCGAGCGTCACCATGTTGCGCCACAATCCCCTCGGCTCGACGAAATTGATGAGCGCGGCCTTGCCCTTGTCGTGGTGGGTCCACAGCTGCGGCGCTCGCACGTAAACGCTGAGGTGATAGCCGATATAGGGCGACCCGGTCATGGTGATGCCGAGCGCGCGGCGGATCGGGCTGTGGCCGCCGCTGCAGTCGATGAGATAGCGGGTCTTGATCCGCCGCCGCTCGTCGCGCCCGAGATCGTGCACGATGGCCGTCACACCCTCCGCCTCTTGGCGCATCTCCTCGAAGCGCCAGCGGAACTTGAGCTCGGTCATCGCAAAGCTTGCGGCGTGCTCGCACAGGATCGGGTCCAGCCAGATCTGGTTGCAGCGCTGCGCCCGCTCGGGGCTTGTGGTGGTCGGCTCGGCGCCGCCGTGGTGCGGCCGCTCGATGCGGGCGATCTCGAACCCATTGAGGCTCGTGCAATAGAGCGCGGTGTGCGGAAAATCCGGAGGCGCAGCCTTCGCCCGCACCGCATTGGCGATGCCCCACCGTCGCATGAATTCCATTGAGCGGGCGTTGAGCGCAGTCGCGCGCGGATGATCGGCGGGGCGCTCGTTCTGCTCCACGACGAGGCACGCAACCCCCCGGGCGCCGAGATCGCAGGCGAGTGCAAGTCCGACGGAGCCGCCGCCGACGATGAGGATCGGCGTCTCGATTGTTGGCAAAGTCTCCGTCATTGCGGTGGCGTCCTCGGTGTCGCTTGAAGAGGGTCAATGAGCATGGCGCTGCATCTGCCTCAACGGATGGCCGGAGTCCATCGGCGCCAAGATGGATCGCTTGTCCCGGGCCGGTTCTGCAGCACCGGAGAATTGACGCTTCGCGATAGGTGTAGGTGCTCGGGCCGCGCTGCATCGCGCCCGGAAACAGGCGACCGGCCTACTTCGCCGGCTCCGCACCTGCGCCGCCGGCCGGCACGTCCAGCACCGCCTTGGCTTTGGCGATCAGGTCCGCCGGTGTATTGACGGTATCGGCGACAATTCGCGTTACGGCTTCGGCTGGCATCGGCTTGATGTCGAGCTTGAGCTGTTCTGCCTCGGCGAGGAAATCTGGATCCTTCATGGTTGCCGCATAAGCATCGCGCAGCGCTGCCACCCGATCGGCCGGTGTATCCGGGGTGGTAAAGAACGGGCGCCCGAGCGCGATGGGGGACGAGATCAAGGACAGCACCGCGCGCTGCTCTGCAGTCTTGGCAAGATCCTGCATCAACGGGACGTCAGGGAATTCCTTCTCGGGCTCGGCGCCAGCCTGCACGAGCATCACCACTTTCTTTTCTGCGATCCAATCGGGGTGCTCCTGCTTGATCGCCGAGAGGCTGAAGCCGGCGCGCGCCGCTACCTCGCCGCGCTCCATGGCAAGATCGGCCTCGGGGCTTGCCTTGTAGCCCAGCACGATCTTGAACTTGGTGCCGAGCACGATGTTCATCGCATTGGGAAAGATGAAGCCGTTCGACCCGGTGCCGGTCGCGGCGGTGACAAGCTCGTGCGTCATGACGTCTTCAATGCTCTTCACGCCGGAAGTCGCCCAAGCGACCGTCATGAGATTGCTCAAGCCGGCAGAGCCCAGCCAATTGAACTTCACCGTGTCGAAGCGCACGCCGCGGCCGTCCAGCACCTGATGCAGCGGCATGCCGTTGAGGACGAGGCCGATATAGGTCCCATCCTTGGTGGCTTGGTTGAACATGAAATTGGTTGCAAGCACATGCCCACCGCCCGGCATGTTCTTCACGATCACGGTCGGATTGCCCGGAATATATTTCGGCAAATATTTGGCGACCGTGCGGGCAGTCAGGTCGAAGACGCCGCCGACACCGGTCGAGACCACGATGGTGATGGTTTTGCTTCGGTAGAAGCTTTCCAACGTCTCGGCGCGGGCCGCGCTTGCGGCGAGGCCGAGTGCGCACAGGATCGCGAGCGCAGCCTTTCTCGACATTAGTTGCCTTGCTCCGCCGTTCCTCGGTTGCGACCTCGCCGCGAGGGTATGGCGGTACGGATGATGGCGTCAATCGCGGCAATACAATGCGCGCGACACGAGAAGGCCACAAGTTGCGCCCATTGGAGCAAGCGGGGAGGGTTCGCATGGGGAGGGTGCACATGCGCAAAGCTAATGGAAAAGGTAACGGAAGCAGCGGCCGGCTCGTCAACGGGGTTGGCAGCCGTGAGGCGTGGAACGATCAAGTCGCGCGCCTCATGCAGCAGGAAGGTCTCGCGCGCGAGAAGGCGCGCGATCAGGTCATCATGGGCGAGCTTCGCCTGGGCCATATGGGGGCGCTGGCGGCTCTGCTGATGGAGGGGCACGTACCGTCGCCAAGCATTCGCTTTGCGCTTGCGCTGATGCTGCTCGAGAACGACGAGGCTGAGGCTGCGATCGATCACCAGCATGCGGATCCTGCTTCGCTCTGGCTGCCGCATCGCCTCGTCGTCAAATCACGGCCGGCGCAGCCCCGGCGCGTCCGGGAAGCCGGCAAGGACGGCGAAAAAACCGCAGCCAGGGCGGGGGCGGTCGATGGGAAATTGGGTCCGGTGATGCACGATCTCGGTTACGAGGCGGCGATCGCGCGGCTCGACCTGGCGGTGCTGGCGGCCGATCCGGGCACGTTGGCTACCCCTCGCAAGCCAGACCGGCAACCGACAGCTCGGCCCAGGCGACGCAAATAACGCTTAGGCCGGCACCACCATCTTGCCTATCGGCCAGAGCGCGAGGCCAGCGAGCTTGAGATGCGCCCAGGCAAACGGCAGGCCGATGATAGTGACCGCCCAAAGCACTGCAGTTATGAGATGCCCGAGCGCCAGCCACCAGCCGGCCAGCACAAGCCAGATCAGGTTGCCGATCAAGCCGAGGGGCCCGGTGCCGATATCCTCGCGCCCTGCATATTCGGCCCGCGATACGACTGTGTGACCGAATGGCAGCAGCGTGTACGAGGCCATGGTGAGGGCCGACCATGTCCAGGGCAGGCCGACGATGGTGATGGCCATGATCAGTGCCGCGACGACCCAGCCAACCGCCATCCATAATCCGCCGAACACGATCCACACCAGGTTGAGCACCAACGACAAGGGCGACATGAGCCTTCTCCGCAGGCCAATATAGAGCATGATTCTGAAATAGCCTTCCGTTCCAGGAAAAGAACATGTGAATGTCCCGACCGGTGGAGGCGCCTTTTGCGGCCCATGCGGCGCATGGTAGGCTCTGCCGCAACGGGAACGCGGCGGGTAGAACAGCCGCGGCCGTAAGGGTGGGAGCGAAAGCAACTCGATGAAGGCGGCGGCCCTGCTCGCGGTTGTGGTCGGAACGGCGCTCCTCGCCGGCTCGGCGGCCGTTTTTGGCTTGCACGCGCCCGCGCGTTCGGCCGCGATTGCACCGGTCTGGACCGAGGTGAAGTGGCCATTCCCGGTCGATCAATGGGGCACCGGAAGAGCCTTCGTATGTGCGGCGGCCGATTGCGACACCGAGGTCCATCTCTATGTCCGCCCGAAGATCGGCTTCTGCAATTGCGCAACCGGTGTTTCCGACGACGCGGAGCTCGAGCGCGTTGCCGATACCGAGCTGATTAGCCGCGGCATCGCTCCGCTCGACCAAGGCCGCCCGATCAAGGTTGGATGGATGGAAGGTCGCATTCGCGCTTATCGCAGCAGCGGCGAAGTATCGGGTGAGCAATTGCTCTCGGCCGCATTCAACGATGAATGCGACGTGGTGGTTGCGGTTGCCGCGCTCAAGCATGGGGATCCGGCGGTGATCGGTCCCGCCGTGTTGAGCTATCTCAACACCACTCCTATGGTGCTTTGGGCCAAGAAGGAGCTGGGTCTCGAATTCGTCAGCCGCCAATGGTAGCTGCGAGAAAAAAGCGAAGAAGAAGTGGACGACTGCGCAACAGAGTTCCGATTCTAATGAAGATCCTAATGAATACGGGAGGCGATCATGACTAAGCCCGCGCAACGGCGAAATAATCTTTTGTACGGCAGCCTGGTGGCCGCAGGCCTCATCGGCATCGCGGCGAGCGTAAGCCTGGTGCACTCCGCCGCGACGGCTGAAGGTGCAATGGTGGAGGTGCCGATCTTCGAGGTCGATCCGCTGTGGCCGAAGCCGCTGCCCAATGAAGGCATCCTCGGCATGGTCATCGGCGCCTCCGTCGATGCGCAGGACAATGTCTGGATCGTGCATCGCGGCAGCCAGACGCTCAACAATAACGAGAAGGGTGCCGAGCTCAATCCGCCGATCGCCGATTGCTGCCGCTCGGCGCCGCCGGTGCTCGCCTTCAATCAAGCGGGCGATACGATCCACGCCTGGGGCGGGCCGGGTCAGGGCTATGAGTGGCCCGAATCCATGCATGGTGTCTTTGTCGACTACAAAGGCAATGTCTGGCTCGGTGGGAACGGAGCCAAGGACTCGCAGATCCTCAAGTTCACCCAGGACGGCAAATTCCTCGCGCAATTCGGGCACTACGGCAAAAATGGCGGCAGCAACGATACGGAGAATTTCGGCCGCGTGGCGCAGATCTATGTCGATCCCAAGACCAACGAGGCCTATGTGGCCGACGGCTATCGCAACAAGCGCGTCGCCGTGCTCGATGCCGACACCGGCAAGATGAAGCGCTACTGGGGCGCCTACGGCCACAAGCCCGACGATGCGCCGACGGGGCCTTACAAGGCGAGCGACCCGGTTGCCCAGCAGTTCCGCAATCCGGTGCACTGTGTGGCTCTGGCCAATGACGGCCTGCTCTATGTCTGCGACCGGCAGAACGATCGCGTGCAGGTGTTCCACACCGACGGCACCTTCGTGAAGGAGGAGTTCTTCAACAAGAACACGTTGGGCCCCGGGTCGACCTGGGAGATCGCCTTCTCGACCGACCCGCAGCAGAAGTACATCTACCTGACTGACGGAACGAACGAGCGCGTGCGCATCATCGAGCGCGACACCTTGAAGGAATTATCGTCGTTCGGCCGTGGCGGCCGCCAGCCTGGCGAGTTCTACGGTGTGCACAGCATCGCGGTCGATTCCAAGGGCAACATCTATACGACCGAGACGTTCGAGGGTAAGCGCGTGCAGAAGTTCGTCTACAAGGGCTTGGGCATGGTGCCGGCCGGCAGCAATCAGGGTACGGTATGGCCAAAGCGTCCAAGCTGATGATCAACCGCAAGGTGACCGGCGCGCTTGGCGCACCGGCTTGGCTGATCGCATTTGCAATTCCGGCCGCCCTCGTGGCGGCCGGAATGGTCTCGTCGAAGGCCTCCGCGCAGGAATGCCTGCGGCCCAAATGGACCGAATGCGTGCAATTCCCCAACGGCGGCCGCCATACCGGCACCGACACGCAGGGCAATGAAGTCAAGAAGGATGTGCCGGCGGGAGGAGAAATCTGCGTCGGCAATGAAGAGGAGATCGGCGCGACCACCTATGCGCAGTTCTGGCGCAATGGCGTGCCCTGGCCGGATCGTGATTGGGAAGTGAACGCCGAGACCTTCTGCTTCTACAAGAACTGATCCCGATCACCGCGGCTTGCTCGGCCCAGCTGGCTGAGATCGGCTTAATGCTGGCTTATACCAAGGAGCCTCCGGGCAAAAAAAAGCTTCGCTGAAGAACGCGAAGCTCCCCTCCACCCCCTCGCCCCGGAATTCGGTCCGGGGCAAGCCTTGTTTCAATATGCGAGCGTCAAGCGCGCGCGCCTCCGGCATACCAACCGTAGGCAAAGCACAGGGCAGCCACCGCCGCGGCCGCAATACCGTGCTTCACATGCACCAGAGTCGAGCCCGCCTCATAACCGGGCACGAAGCTCGGCAACGAACCGGCAGGCATGGTCCAGTAGACGATCGCTATCACGGCGAATGCCAGACCCAAGATCACCGCAACAGCGCGCATGGTCAGTCGCCCCGCGACAGAATCACTTCACCTTGAGATTTTCCGCCGAGGTCTTGCCGCGATTAGTCACCAACTCATATTCCACGTGCTGACCCTCGTTGAGTGTGGTCAGTCCCGCCTTCTCGACAGCGGAGATGTGAACAAACACATCCTTGCCGCCGCCGCCCTGAGGCTGGATGAATCCATAGCCCTTGGTCGGATTGAACCATTTCACTGTGCCAGTCGCCATTCTCGTCTCCTAATTGGCCGTAGTAGATGCCCTTGCAGAAGCCGATTAGGCAACTGCAAATCCGAACTCAGCGCTGTCTTGAGAGGGTCCCGGTGGGGCATAAACAAGCAAGGCCAAAGCTTCGAACTTGTGCGATATAGATGTTCGGCACGCCGGTTACAATACCGAGTTTGCCCCTTCGGCGTGTATTAGTTCAAGCCTCGGCGGGACTGTATTGGACCTGATCCTAACCCGCCGTTCACCAATTCCGCAACGCTTATCGAGCGGCGCCCCATTCCTGCCGTGATCAAACGGCCGTATACTGGCTTTGGTGCGCCATGCCACCATGTGATCGACGAAGATTATGATCGATCACGTGGAACTTGGTTGCGCCATGTCGGGTTTGCTGGGCCGGGGTGGTCGCAGCCTGACAAGCAAGGCGGCGGCGTGGCGGGGATTTGATGGGGCGGGCCAGCGGGAGGGATCTCGGGCGCATCGCGCTGATGGGCGCGGCCCTGGTGGGCTGCGTGGCCTTGGCTGATTGCTCGGCCAGCAGGGTGTTCAGCGACAAATATAGCCAGCGGGTGGTCGCCGACGGTGAGCCAATACCGAAAGGCGGAGGCGTGTATAAAGTAGGTCAGCCCTATACCGTCAACGGGCAGACTTATTACCCGTCAGACGCCGGGTCGTATCGCGCCGAGGGCGTCGCTTCCTGGTACGGTCCTGACTTTCACGGCCGACTGACCGCCAATGGCGAGGTTTTCGACATGCACGGGATTTCGGCCGCGCATCCGACCATGCCGATCCCGAGCTATGCGCGGGTGACCAACTTGGATAATGGGCGCTCCCTCATCGTGCGGGTGAACGACCGTGGCCCCTACGCCCGCAACCGAATCATCGACGTTTCCATTGGCGCTGCGGAGGCGCTTGGCTTCTACGAGAACGGCCTGGCCCATGTCCGCGTGGAATATGTCGGGCGTGCGCCGCTCGAGGGTAGCGACGATCGCATGCTGCTTGCCACCTTGCGGGAGGGACGGCCTGCGCAGGTCTCCCCGCAGCTGATGGTGGCCTCGGCTGAGTCTTTCGTGCCGAATTTCGATGCTGAGGAGACACCGCTCCCGACCGAGCGGCCGTTCGCTCTTGGAAGCAGCCCGGCCCATCAGGCCGCGAAGTCGTCGAATGTCAGTGTTGCCGCCGTCAATTCGCCGCCCGCGGCCCCGGCGTCGCCAGATCGGTCGGCGCCCAAGCCAACAGCCGCCAAGAACCAGAGGCTGAGCGATCTCAGCCAGGACTCCCCCGATACCGGACCGGCGAGCCCCGCATCGCGACGGAATGACACCGCCGTTTTGGGCTTGATGAGCGCGCGTGGTCTATATTGACCATTGAACCGCTTTCAGGGTTTAGCCCTGATTTTCCACTCGTGCTGGCCTTGCCGCCGCCAGCAGTCAATTCCGTCGCCGGGTGTTTGCTGGTATAGTTGGCACGGATTCATTCCGCATTTGATTTGCGCGGATGGCCGCCTCCGGGAAAGCTCCTCTTTCTCAAGGCCATCGCACGGATTTGACCCAAGGCTTGACCCGATGAGTCGGAACCCGATTTCGCAGCCCCTGCGGGCTTGGATGCAAGTGAACGGAAGCGGGATGCTCGGCCGGGTCGGCAAATGGGTGCTCGCCGGCCTGCTCGCCTGCGCGATCGGGGCAGCCGCCGCGGCGCCTTCCGCCAAGCAAAAGGAGAAGGAGCGGCCCAAAGCGCCTCCTCCACCCGCCGCCGCAAGCCAAGTGGGCAAGAAGGAGGAAGCCGGTGGCTTCCAGACCGCGGTTCCCAACGCGATCCTGATCGACGCCGAAAGCGGCAGCGTGCTTTACGAAAAAAACGCGGACGAGCTCGTGCCCCCGGCGAGCTTGTCGAAGCTGATGACCACAGAGGTGGTGTTGAACGAGATCAAGCAGGGCAGGCTGAAGCCGACTGATGAGTTCGTCATCAGCGAGAATGCTTGGCGCAAAGGCGGCGCGCCTTCCCACACCTCGAGCATGTTCGCGCCGATCCACAGCCGCGTCGCGGTCGGCGACCTCCTGCATGGCGTGGTCATCCAATCTGCCAATGACGCTTGTATTGCACTTGCTGAGGGGATTGCCGGCAGCGAGGATAAATTTGCACAGATGATGACCGCGCGGGCGCGCGAAATAGGCCTGCCGAAATCGACGTTCGGCAACTCTAATGGCCTGCCCGATCCCAGGCAGCTCATGACCGCGCGAGAGCTCGCCTTGCTGGCACGGCAGATCATCCGCACCTATCCGGACGACTATCATCTCTTTGGCGAGGCCGACTTCACCTGGAACAAGATTCACCAGCTCAACCGCAATCCGCTGCTGACCATGAATATCGGAGCTGACGGCCTCAAGACCGGGTTCATCAAGGATTCCGGCTACAACTTGGTCGGGTCGGCAGTGCAGAACGGCATGCGGCTGATCGTGGTCGTCATGGGCGCCAGGACCGAGAAGGAGCGAGCCGACGAAGGCAAGCGGCTGCTCGAATGGGGGTTCCGCAATTTCCAACCGCAGACGCTCTTCGCCGAGGGGCAGACGATCGCTGACGCCAAGCTCTACGGCGGCGAGCAGGGGAGCGTGCCCTTGGCGGCGGACCAGGTGGTCAGCCTGATGGTTTCCAAGTTGGTGCCGAACAAGATCGTCGCGCGCGTCATCTATTCGGGCCCGGTGCCGGCGCCCGTGCAGCAAGGCCAGCAGATCGGCACCTTGAAGGTGTGGCGCGGCGAGGCCTTGGTGTTGGAAGTGCCCTTGCGCGCCGTCGAAAGCGTCGGAACCGGGAATCTCACCCACCGGGCGATGGATGCCCTGACCGAGCTGGTGATCGGCCTGTTCCGTGCCGGTATCCAGCGCCTGTGACATGGGCCCATGCTCTCGGCGCGGTAGCGGCGGATTGGCGGCGGCATGGCACCCTTTAACGCGCCCGCTTTCTCGCTACATCGGGTTTTAGAGAGATCGCGGCATGCGCGGACGATTCATCACCTTTGAAGGCGGCGAAGGAACCGGCAAGTCGACGCAGGCGGCCCTCTTGGCGCAGCGTTTGCGGGCCATGGGCATCGGCGTGGTGCTGACGCGCGAGCCTGGCGGCTCTCCAGGAGCGGAGATCATCCGCCATGTGCTTTTGTCGGGGGCTGCGAAATCGCTCGGTCCGGACGCCGAGGCCATCCTGATGGCGGCCGCTCGCGATGACCATGTCTCGGCGACGATCGAGCCGGCGCTGGCACGCGGGCGTTGGGTGATCAGCGATCGTTTCGCCGATTCGACCAAAGTATACCAAGGCGCGATGGGCGGGGTCGATCCGCGTTTGATCGGGGGTCTCTATCGGGTGACGGTCGGCGATCTCAAGCCGGATCTGACCCTCATTTTGGACGTCCCGGCGGAAGTCGGCCTGGAACGGGCCGGCAAGCGGAGGGGCCAAGCGGGTGCCGACCGGTTCGAGGCGGAATCGCTCGAGTTTCATGAAAAGCTGCGCGAGACCTATCTGCAGCTCGCAGCGGCCGAGCCGGACCGCTGTGTGCTTGTCGACGCGCTCGAAGCGCAGGCTTCCGTTGCCGCGCGCGTCTGGGATGCTGTGGTCAAGCGACTGGATCCCGCGACTGCTCCGGTGACCCTCGAGGATGTAGCGTCGTGAGCGATGACAGCGAACAAATCGAGGCCGTCCCGCATCCGCGCGACACCTTGCAATGGTTCGGGCATGAAGAGGCGGAACGGACGCTCATCGATGCGTATCGTAGCGCGCGCATGCCACATGCTTGGCTCATCGGTGGGCCGGCAGGTGTTGGCAAGGCGACGCTCGCCTATCGCGTGGCGCGCTTCGTGCTCGCCTATCCGGATCACTCGCTCGCCGAGGTACAGGACGCCCGCTCGCTGGCGCTGCCGCAAGGCCATCGCGTGGCCCACTTGGTCGGCGCCCAGGGGCATCCGGATCTCTTGGTGCTGGAGCGGCGCTCGGGCGAGAGCGGGGCGCTGCGCACCGTCATAGCGGTCGAGGATGTCAGGAAGCTGGTGCCATTTCTGGGTTCTACCGCTGGTGATGCGGGATGGCGGGTGGTGCTGGTCGATTCCGCCGACGAGCTCAATCCCGCCGGAGCCAACGCGCTGCTCAAGCTGTTGGAGGAGCCGCCGCGCAACTGCCTGTTCCTGATCGTCAGCCACGCGCCCGGAAGAGTGCTTGCCACCATCCGCTCGCGCTGCCGCCGCCTGCTGTTGCGCCCACTGTCGCCCACCGATGTAGCCCGTGCAGTCGCCGCTGCGCTTGGTCGCGCCGCCGATGACCCTGGTATTGCGACGGCTGCAGCTGCGGCTGGCGGCAGCGTAGCGCAGGCCGTCGCTCTTCTTGGTGGACCGCTTCTTAGCGTACGTGAGCGCGTGATGGAGCTCCTGAAGCTGCTGCCGGCGACCGATCCGCGCGCTCTGCATGCGCTGGGCGAGAGTGTCGAGCGTGCCGATCGGCTGGTGGTGGCGACGTTCATAGATGCGGTCCGCGATTGGCTCTCGACACGCCTTGCCGCCGAAGCCCGCACCGGCAGCCGCCCGATTTCGCTCGCGCGCGCCTGGGACGCGATCAACACCGCGGCGCGTGACGTCGACCTGTATAATCTTGAGAGGAAGCCGCTGGTGTTCAAGGTTTTCGGCTGGCTTGCCGAGGCCGCCCGCGGTTGATACCTATCATGTCACGAGTCATGGCCGGGCCAAGTCCCGGCCATCCACGTTTTTGGCACACGCCGCTTTCCGGAACACGCCACATGGCTACCAAGCGCACGAAAACGAAGAGTCGCTCCAAAGCGAAGGGACAAGCCGCGGGAAGCGGGAAGAAAGCGAGCGCCAAAAAGACGCCATCAAGGAAGAAGGCTAAAAAAACCACCAAGAAGGCCACCAAGGGCAAGGCGACCGGGAAGCGCGTGACCAGGAGGAATGCCAAGAAGAAGGTCCCGCGAACCAATAACAAGCTGGCCAAGAAAGCCGAGACGAGCGCCAAAGCGAAGACCAAATCGCAGCCGGAGGGCCAGGAGGCTCCCGCAGTGGAGGAGGGCGCGAGGAAGCACGCGGCGCCAAAGCCCGGGAGGCGCTATTACCTGACCACGGCCATCGCGTATCCCAACGGCCCGCCACATATCGGCCACGCCTACGAGGCGATCGCCACCGACGCGATCGCCCGCTTCATGCGTCTCGACGGCTACGACGTCTTTTTCCTGACCGGCACCGACGAGCACGGCATCAAGATGTTGCAGACGGCCAACAAGGAGGGCTTGACGCCGCGCGCGCTCGTCGAACGCAATGTGCCGCTGTTCGAGAAGATGGTCGCGCGGCTGAATTGCTCCAACGACGATTTCATCCACACCACCGAACGGCGGCATCACCTGTCCTCGGCGGCGATCTGGGAACGCATGCACGCGGCCGGCGACATCTATCAGTCGAAGTATTCCGGCTGGTACTCGGTGCGCGACGAGGCTTATTACGACGAGAGCGAGACCAGGCTCACTGAAGGCGGGGTGCGGCTTGGGCCGCAAGGCACGCCGGTCGAGTGGGTGGAGGAGGACAGCTACTTCTTCCGCCTGTCCGCCTTTCAACGGCGGCTGCTCGACCACTATGCCGCACATCCGGATTTCGTGCTGCCCAAGGAGCGCTTCAACGAGGTCCTGAGCTTCGTGCGCGGCGGCCTGCAGGATCTTTCTATCTCCCGGACCACCTTCGACTGGGGCATACCGGTACCGGGTGATCAGAAACACATCATGTATGTGTGGGTCGATGCGCTCACCAACTACATCACCGGGGTCGGATTTCCCGATACAGGGTCGGAGAAATTCCGCCGCTACTGGCCGGCGGATCTGCACGTCATCGGCAAGGACATCGTCCGTTTCCACGCGGTGTATTGGCCGGCCTTCCTGATGTCAGCGGACATTGAGTTGCCGCGCCGCATCTTCTCCCACGGCTTTCTGTTCAATCGCGGTGAGAAGATGTCGAAATCAGTCGGCAACGTGATCGATCCGTTCGCGCTGGTCGATGCTTATGGGGTCGACCAGCTGCGCTATTTCTTTCTGCGCGAGGTGCCGTTCGGACAGGACGGCAATTATGGCCACGAATTGATCGTTGCGCGCATCAATGCCGATCTCGCCAACGATCTTGGCAACTTGGCGCAACGCTCGCTGACCATGATCGCGAGGCAGCTCGGCGGCGAGCTGCCGGCGCCGGGTCCTTTCAGCGACGCCGACCGAACGCTTCTTGCCTCCGCTGACGCGATGATCGACAGGGCGCGAGATGCCATGACGGCGCAGGCGCTGCACCAAGTGCTCAACACGATATGGGCGGTGGTGGCCGAGGCCAATCGCTATTTCGCCGGCGAAGCTCCCTGGGCGCTTGCCAAGACGGACCCTGCGCGACAGGGCACCGTGCTGTACGTGACCGCTGAGGTAATTCGTCAGGTCGCCATATTGGCCCAGCCGTTCATTCCGGCCTCGGCCGGCAAACTGCTCGACCTATTGGCGGTGCCTGCTGAAGAACGGCAGTTCGCGACGCTCGGCGGCGGCCACCGGATCGCTGCGGGCGCGAAGCTGCCGCCACCGGCTGCAGTCTTTCCCCGCTATGTGGAGACGGACCCCGGCGGACGAACCTGAGACAGCGCCGCTTCTCTCCGCGGCGGGCAGATGCGGCGGATGGCGCGCCCTCGGACTACCGGCCTTCATAGATTTCCGGATTGAGCAGCGCGGCGGGACGTTCGCCACGCATCATTGCCACCATGCCTTGAGCGACCGACATCGCTTTGCGGCCGCGTACGTCCCAGGTCGCACCGCCGTTGTGTGGCGCAAGGATGACGTTATCGAGCTTGCACAGCTCCTCCGGGACCGATGGATCTTGGGTGACCGGTGGCTCGTTCCAATAGACGTCGAGCCCGGCGCCGGCAATGCGCTTTTCCTGCAGCGCCTGAATCAATTCCGGCTCGTCGACGATGCGGCCGCGCGCGGTGTTGATCAGAAACGCCTCAGGTTTCATCAACGCAAGCTCGCGCTTACCGATGAGCTTGTGCGTAGTCGGATTGTAGTCGCAGACCAAGCAGACGAAGTCGCTGCGCCGGAGCAGGTCGTCCAAGTCGGGCGTCCACTCGAGGCCGAGCTCCTGCTCGCGCCGGGGCGCCAAGCGGGTGCGCTTGGTGTAGACCGTGTGCATGCCGAAGGCGCGAATGCGCGGCGCCATGTTTTCGCCGAGCTTGCCCATGCCGACAAGGCCGACGGTCTTGCCCGGGCAGCCGACGCCCATGAGCGCCATGGTCTGCTCCTGGCGGAATTTGCCGGCTCGGGTATAGCGATCGGATTCCACCAGCCGGTAAGCGAGGCCGAGCAGCATCGCCATGGTGAGATCGGCGGTCGTGGGCGCCACACCCGGAAAGGTGATCTTGGGATCTTCTATGATGACCGGAATCTTGCGCGCGTTCGCCGCTTCCATGTCAACGAGCGGATTGTTCGACGCCATCGCGCCGATGCCCTTGAGATTGGGATTGGCGTTGATCACGTCTGCGGTCACGTTGGTCTCATGCAGAACGAACAGCCAGTCGCTGCGCTTGGCATTGGCGACGAGCTCGTCGACGCTGATCTGCCGATCCATATACGGATAGACTGTGACTTCAGCCTCCTCCCTGAGCACGTCGAGCGCGACCTCGGGTATCGGCTGGACGACAAAGACCTTGGGCTTCATGAACAGGGTCTCGCATCAATGAACGGTGGAAGGAGCGGCAAGGGTGCACCCGCATGGCCGCCGATTCGGCCGTGATAGATCGAGGATAGCTGCTGTTCCGGCTCAGTCCACCAGCCCAAGGAGCCGCGGCAGGTACATTGCGATGTCGGGAACATAGGTGATGATGAGCATGGTCAAGGTCAGGATGCCGATCATCGGCAGGATCGGCTTGATCACGAGCTCGAGGGGCGTGTTTCCCACCGCGCACGCGGTGAAGAGGACGTTGCCGACCGGGGGGCAGGCAAGATGCAGCGCGACATTGCATTCGACCAGGATGCCGAAATGGATTGGCTCGATGCCGCGCGCGATGGCGAGCGGCGTCAGGATCGGAATGAGGATCAGGAGCGCCGGCACCGTGTCCATGCAGGTACCGATGAGATAAAAGCAGATCTGCACGAACAGCAGGAACAGGATCTTGTCGGGCGCGATCGTATCGAGCAGCCGGCCGAGTCCGGTCGGCACCTGGAATATGGTGAGCGCATAGCCCAGCATTGCCGCCATCGCGATGACGAGCAGCACCATGCCGCTGATCTCGATCGTGGTGCGAAAGAGCGACAGGAACTGGCGAAAGCTGAGCGAGCGATAGACCACGAAGGCCAGGAACAGGCCGTAGAACACCGCAACCGATGACGCCTCGGTCGGGGTGAAGACGCCGCCGAGAATTCCGCCCAGAATAATCGCAATCATCGAGAGGGCAGGGATGGCCTTGAGGAAGACGCGGAGGGCGGTCTTCCAGGCAAACGGAATCCGTACATTGCCGTAGCCGTGACGGCGCGAAATGTAGAGCACCAAGGCCATCAACCCCAAGCCGTTGACAAAGGCTGGAAGGATGCCGGCGGCGAACAGGCCGGCAATCGACATATTGCCGACGATGCCGATGATGATGAGGTCCATCGTCGGCGGGATCAGCGTGCCGGTGGCGCCCGCAGTTGCGAGCAGGGCGACGCTGAACGGGAGCGGATAGCCCTGATTGCGCAGCGTCGGCAGTGTCACTTTGCCGATCGCGGCGGCGTCCGCCGAGGACGAGCCGGAGATCCCGTGGAAAACCATCGCCGACATGACGATCGACGCACCCAAGCCGCCGCGGCCGCGACCGACTGTGATCGAGGCAAGGTCCATAAGGACTTTGGCGATGCCGCTTTCGGCCAATATGCCGCCGGCGAAAACGAACAGCGGGATGGCGAGAAAATTGAAAGAAGAGACGGCGATGAACATCTGCTCGATCAGTGCCGGCAAGAGATCGAGCCCGTCCGGCAATAGGAGGACGCCGACCATCGCCGACGCACCGAGCACGAACGCGATCGGCACGCCGAGACCTATGAGAATAAGCCAGGCAATGCCAATGGCGACGGCCATGAACCGGTCAATCCCCGGTCCGAAGCGGCGGTGTGTGCGGTGCGTTGCGACCGCGCAGCGCACCATAGATATCCTCCTCGCGCGCCTCCTTTACGCTGAACTGTCGCCCCGTCCACAGCGAGAGGATGCCGTCGGCGACCTCAAGCACGTACATTGCCATCAGGCTGCCGATCCCGACCGGAATTCCCGCCCAGGGAAAACGCATATTGATCTCTGCGCCGGTCGAGGTCTGGTTGGCTACGATGCCGAGATAGTTGATCCCGAGCCTGAAGAGTACTGCGAGGAAGACGATGACCGCGACATTGACGCTCTGGCGGATTACCCAGCGCGTACGTGCGTCGAAATGGACGACGCCCAGGCGAATAGCGAAATGCACGCCCTTGCGTGCGCCCACCGCCGCCGCCAACAGGCCGTACCACACAAGAATGAATTCCGCGGTCTCCTCGGTCCAGGCGGTCGGCGCATGCACGACGTATCGGATGAGCACCTCGAAGAAGACGCTGCCCGCCATCACGCAAAGAAGGAGGGCGCAGACGGCGATCAAGATGCTCTCCAGCAGTCCACCGGCCTGGGCGAGACGAAATTGCATTTGGACCAGCGTCATCAGGCCGCCCCGGCGGTGATGGAGCCCGCGCTCATGCCTTACTCAATGCATGCCTCTCGTTGGAGATCGTGCTCATGAGAATTTGCGCGCCTCGGCGAGGATGTCGGCACCGATCCGATCGGCCGCCTCCTTGTAGACATCCTCCATCTTGGCGGAGAACGCCTTGGGGTCCTCCATCTTGAACACCTGGATTGCCTTTTCCTGCAGGAAGGCCAGTGCCGCTTTCTCGCCGTTGAGAATTTCCTCGACCTGCGCGTCGACCGCCGGCTTGCCGGCGCCGCGGATCACTTCGCGGTCCTCCGGCGTGAGCTTGTCCATAAGCTTCTTGGAGACGATCAGCACGTTGATGATGCTGTAATGGCTGGTGAGGGTCAGATATTTTGTGACCTGATAGAACTTGATCTCGATCATGTCGGCGAAGGCCTTGTCGCTTCCGTCGACCAGGCCGGTCTGCAGCGCCGTGTAGAGCTGATTGAACGGCACGACGGTCGGGATGCCACCGAAGGCCAGAATGGTGTCGCGTTGTATCTTGCTCGGCTGCACGCCCATCTTCAGCCCTTCGATATCGCCGGGTGCGCGGATCGGGCGTTTGCTGTTCCACAGATTGCGCGAGCCGTCGGTAGCGAAGCCCAGGACTTCGCACGCAAAGGCTTCGTTGATCTTCGGCTTGAGCTTTTCGCCCAACGGCCCGTTTGCGAAGCGCAGCACCTGCGCAGTATCCGAGTATAGGAACGGCAGATTGAAGACGTCGGCCTCCGGCACCGCGGTCGAGATATAGGTCACGTCTGTGACCACAGCATCGAGTGTTCCGGCTTTCACCGAGTTGGTCATGGGGCCGTTGCTGCCGAGCTGGCCGTCCGGGAAGATCGCGACCTCGACGCGTCCAGCCGTCCCCCGTTCCACCAGATCCTTGAAGACCACGGCGGATTTGGTGTGGGCAGCGCCGATTGGGCTGTCGCTGCCGAAGCGCAGCCTAATCGGTGCAGCCGCCGCACGACCGATGATGCCGAAACTGCTGCCGGTGAACGCAGCCCCGAGCGCAAGTCCAGCCTTGAGGGTGCTTCGACGCGAGATCAGGTTCCCCTTGGCCTCTTTTCCGACCGCTTTCTTGTCCCGTGTTTGGTTCCGCTTCATCATGGCGGCAACTCCCATTGGCTTGGCCGACGCGAAAAAACGCAAAAAACATGCCACGGTATTTGCCGGCCGAAGCTATCGGCACGGTAGAGCAGGGGTGGCCGCGCCGCGTGCCGCTCGACGATTTGTTGAAACTGTTTGAAGTCCCAATGCCTTCCGGGCGATCCCTGAATGCGGGAGGTGTGGCAAAGCTCGGGTGCTTGCGGTCGAAACTGACTATATACCGCCGGACGCGTGCGGACGCTCGATCAACACGAGCCGGCGCGGTTTTGCATATTTTTTCGGCGGGTGGGGCGGAACCGTTGACGCATCGCCACCAAGGTGACACGACGCTTCGTTCCAGCTACAAAAAGCGTAAGGAACAAACGGCAAGCGCGTGAACATGAAAGGTTTTTCCACGATGGCTGCTACACCGCAAACAGGCTCTTTCGTGGTCGACAGCCATTGTCATCTCGATTTTCCGGATCTCTCCGGCGAGCTCGATGGGATCGTGGCGCGCGCGCAGGCAGCCGGGGTGGGGCGCATGGTGACCATCTCGACACGGGTGAGACAACGCCAGGCTCTGCTCGCAATCACGGATCGCTTTCCCGACATCTATTGCTCGGTCGGAACTCATCCGCAGCACGCGCACGAAGAGCTTGATCTGACGACCGCGGATTTGGTCGCGCTCACACACCATCCGAAGACTGTGGCGATCGGCGAGGCCGGCCTCGACTATCACTATGATTCAAGCCCGCGGGAGGCGCAGGAGCGCGGGCTCCGCAACCATATCGCGGCTGCGCGCGAGACCGGTCTGCCGCTTGTCATCCATTCGCGCGACGCGGACGCCGATATGGCCGCAATCCTGGAAGAGGAAAGCGGGAAGGGGTCCTTCCCGGCCGTGCTGCATTGCTTCACCGGTGGACGCGAGTTGGCCGAGCGCGCCATCGCACTCGGACTGTTCATCTCCTTCACCGGAATTTTGACCTTCAAGAAATCCGATGACCTTCGTGCAATCGCAGCGGATTTGCCCGCTGACCGCATTCTGGTCGAAACTGATGCCCCGTATCTCGCTCCGGGACGTCATCGCGGCAAGCGCAACGAGCCGGCCTATGTGATCGAAACCGCACGCGTGCTGGCGGAGGCCCGCAAGGTCACGTTCGAGGACATCGCGCGCCAGACCACCGCCAACTTCTTCCGGCTGTTCCGCAAGGTCCCGCAACCGGCCGCGGCGGCTGCATGATGGCTCCTGTGCCGCACCGATGACGCTGATGACCTTCACGATTCTCGGCTGCGGCTCGTCGGGCGGCGTTCCGCGCCCCGGAATAGGCTGGGGCGACTGCAACCCCGCCAATCCGAAGAACTGGCGCCGAAGATGCTCGTTGCTTATCGAGCGGCGGCAGGCCGACGGTGCGCGCACCCGAGTGCTGATCGACACCTCGCCGGATTTGCGCGAGCAGCTGCTCGCCACCGACGTCGATTGGCTCGACGGCGTGCTGTTCACCCACGAGCATGCCGACCACACCCATGGGATCGACGACCTGCGCGGGCTGTTCTTGCGCCATCGGCGGCGCATCGATGCCTATCTCGACGAGTCGACCTACCGGGTTCTCTATTTCCGCTTCGGCTACTGCTTCGTGACGCCGCCGGGCAGCAATTACCCGCCGATTGTCAACGAGCATCGCATCAAGGCCGGAGAGCCTGTCACCGTTAAAGGTCCCGGCGGTCCAATCACCGCACTGCCATTCCTGCAGGACCATGGCGACATCCCATCGCTCGGCTTTCGTATTGGCAACATTGCGTATTCGAGCGACCTGCGCGACCTGCCGCCGGAGAGCGTCGCGGCGCTGGCGGGCCTTGATCTGTGGATCGTCGACGCGCTGCGCTACAAGCCGCATCCGAGCCATTTCTCCGTTGCTGAAGCACTCCAATGGATCGAACGGATTGCGCCCCGGCGGGCGATCCTCACGAACATGCACATGGACCTCGACTACGACGTTTTGCGCAGCCAGCTGCCCGGCTATGTCGAGCCGGCTTATGACGGACTCAAGATCGAGCTGGCGACGGCGGATTAGCCGTTTTCGGAGCGAGCCGGCGACCAAAATCGCCTGAAAATATCGTGTAATTCGCATATATTCCATAATATACCTTATGCGAATTGAGCTATGGTCCGCTGGGGCATGACTTTTCCGGGCTATGCGCTACGTTCGCCGGCCCGCCGTTAACGATTGGCCCTTTCATGACACCGTCACGCGAGATTTCCCGGCTCATCGAGATCATGGCTGCGCTGCGCACCCCGGGTTCGGGGTGTCCCTGGGACTTGGAACAGAGCTTTGCGTCAATCGCGCCGTACACGCTCGAAGAAGCCTACGAGGTCGCGGACGCGATTCAGCGTCAGGACCTGGTGGACCTGCGCGAAGAGCTCGGAGATCTTTTGCTGCAGGTCGTCTTTCATGCGCGCATGGCGCAGGAAGAAGCCGCATTCGACTTCGGCGACGTCGTGCAAGGCATTACCGAGAAGCTGATCCGGCGGCATCCGCATGTTTTTGGCGAAGCCGGGAAGCTCGGGGCGAACGCTGTGCCAGGCCTATGGGAGGCGATCAAGGCGCAGGAGAAGGCCGAGAAGGCCGGCCGTGCCGGCAAGACGGGTGGCATAGAGGGGGCGCCACGTGAGAGCGCGCTCGCCGGCGTGCCGGTGACGCTCCCTGCCCTGACCCGGGCGTTGAAGCTGCAAGCCAAAGCGTCCAAGGTTGGTTTTGATTGGAACGATCCGTTGGCAGTGTTGCGGAAGATCCGCGAGGAGACCGATGAGATCGAAGCAGAAATTGCTGTTGGGAGCCGCGCCAAGGCCGGGGCGGAAGTTGGGGATCTCTTGTTCGCCGTGGTCAATCTCGCACGTCACCTCGATGCTGATCCCGAGGCAGTTTTGCGCGGGAGCAATCAGAAGTTTGAGCGACGTTTCGCCGCGATTGAGCAGGCTCTGGCAACGCGCGGAAAAAAACCCGAGGACGCGACGCTTGTCGAGATGGACGCGCTCTGGGACGAGGCCAAGGCCGCGGAAGGCGCGTGAGCGCTGCCGATGCGATTAGGATTGGCCGCATGCCGGGAATTTGGCGCGCACAGCGCCCGCATTGGCGGGGTCAACCCGCACCGTCACGGCCATCCATCCGTCAGGTCTGGTCTCTTGCGCCAGTACCTCGGTGTTGCGATAGAGCCAGCTTGCACCGGCGCCGTCGGCAGGATCTAGCGCAAGCTCGAGAACCACGCGTCCGGCGGCGATGCGGGCTTCAATCTCTTCTGCGAGTTGATCAAGCCCCTCGCCTGAGAGCGCAGAAATAAGGACCGGTCTCTTTCCGGCGGGCTGTCGCTGTACCAGGTTGTCGAGCGTCTGACGGCTTTCGATATCGAGCCGATCGACCTTGTTCCAGACCTCGATGAGGCGGGCAGCGCCCGCCCCTTCGGCCACGTCGATCCCCAGCTGCTTGAGAATATTCTCGACGTCGCGCGACTGCGCAACGGCATCGGCGTGAGAGATATCGCGCACGTGCAGGATGACGTCGGCCTCGACGACCTCCTCCAGCGTGGCGCGGAACGCCGCCACCAACGTGGTCGGCAGGTCGGAGATAAAGCCGACCGTATCGGACATGATCACGCGAGCGCCATGCGGCAGATCGATTGCGCGCAGCGTCGGGTCAAGAGTGGCAAACAGCATATCGGAGGCGAGCACCTCGGCCTGGCTCATGCGATTGAAAAGGGTCGATTTGCCCGCATTGGTATACCCGACCAGCGCGATGATCGGGTACGGCACGCGTCGGCGGCTCAGACGATGCAGCTTGCGGGTGCGTTTGACCTTTTCCAGATCGCTTTCGATCCGGGCGATGCGCTCTTCGATCTGCCGGCGGTCGGCCTCGAGCTGAGTCTCGCCTGGTCCACCGAGGAATCCGAAGCCGCCACGCTGGCGCTCGAGATGTGTCCAGGATCGCACCAGGCGGCTCTTTTGATAGTTCAAATGCGCAAGCTCGACCTGCAGCGCGCCCTCGCGTGTGCGGGCGCGCCGCCCGAATATTTCGAGGATCAGTCCGGTGCGGTCGAGGACTTTGGCATTCCAGGCCTTCTCCAGATTGCGCTGCTGCACCGGTGACAGCGCACAATCCATCACCACCAGCCCCGCCTCAACGCTCTTGATCAGGCCGGCGATCTCCTCGACCTTGCCCGAGCCGATATAGGTTGAGGGTCGGATTTCGCCGAGCGGCACGATCCCGGATTCGAGCACGTCGAGATCAATGGCGCGCGCTAGACCTGCAGCCTCGTCGAGCTTGGCTTCGGCCGAGCGCATGGGCCCATTCGGCGGATTGGGAGAAGGAACTGTCGGCGCAGCACCACGGGCTCGGCGCGGCGCTCGGCTGCGCAGATCCGGTTCAATGACGATTGCACGCCCGGTTCCTGATCCCGCAGGCGGGCTCAGGCGGTCACTGTGCGTGTCGAGCCGACGGGTTTGTGTCAGACCTTATCCCCGGCCGGTGGCTCCTCCGCCCCCTCGAACAGCTGGATCGGATGACCCGGCATTATAGTTGAGATGGCGTGCTTATAGACGAGCTGCGAATGCCCGTCCCGCCGCAGCAGTACGCAGAAGTTATCGAACCAAGTTACCACGCCCTGCAGCTTTACTCCATTCACCAGAAATATGGTCAATGGGGTCTTGCCCTTGCGTACGTGATTCAGGAAGGTGTCTTGCAGATTTTGTGAGCGGTCTGCCGCCATTGTGTTTATCCGTTATTTGCTCGCGGGCCCCTTCCCGCGAGCCTATTGCCGAAGCCAAGTGTCTCCCTTTCGGGTCTTCACCAAGCTTTGGCTTGCGTATTACAGGCTACGGCCCGAAATCACGCAAGCAGAAGTTGGCGAAAGGCCGGGAAGATCAAGACCATTCGGCATGACTGTGGAAGCTGGCCCGCAAGCTCTTGGCCACGGGCCCGGGTGCGCCATCGCCGACGGGGCGGTCATCAATGCGGGTGACCGGCATTACGATTTGGCTCGCCGCCGTCACGAACGCCTCGCGCGCCCTGTAGGCCTCCTCCAAGCTGAACGGACGCTCTTCAAACAGCAAATTCTGGGCTTTGATCACCCCAATCAACACGGTTCTGGTGATGCCCCGTAAAATTCCGTTATCCGCCGGACGAGTGACCACCCGGCCATCCGCCGTCACGATCCAGGCATTGCTGGACGCCCCCTCCGTCACCCGCCCCTGCCCATCGACGAACCAGGCCTCGGCCGCGCCGCGGTCGCGTGCCGCCTGCTTTGCGAGCACATTGGCGAGCAGGGAGACCGATTTGATGTCGGGACGCGCCCAGCGGTTTTCCGGCACGGTGACGACCGCCAAGCCCTGGTCGGCCCTCCTCTCGTTGGCGGCCAAATCGAGATTGCGTGCGGTGACCACCAAGCTCGGCTGGGTGTGCGGCGGCGGAAAGGCAAAGTCGCGTCGGGCGACCCCACGCGTGATCTGCAGATAGACGATGCCGTTGTGGACCCGGTTCCGGCGGATCACTTCTCGCAGGATCACAGCAAGCGCAGATTGTGCCATGGGCGCTCGGATGCGAAGCTCGCCGAGCGAGCGCGCGAGGCGGGCTAAGTGCCGACGCTCGTCGATGATGGCGCCTCCCCTCACCTCGCAGACTTCGTAGACACCATCGGAAAACTGGTAGCCGCGGTCTTCAATGCTGACCAAGGCGCGGTCGGAGGGCAAGTATCGGCCGTTCACATAAGCAATGCGGGGCAATGGGGTCTCCGATACCGATACTGAAATTTGTCCGTGCGACTGGGAGATTGGTTGTTGGATGGGGGACGGCGGCCCGTGCGCGGCGACTTGCCAAATTTTGCAGGGCCGCGTCAACTTAGCCTTGGGTGGCCCGAGGTAGCAAGAGTTCGACTGAATTTGAAACCAGGTCCCGAGCGACACAGACCACGACCTGCGTCTCGCAAAGGAAGGCGTCGGCACCCGCACCGCAGCTTTGCGGCAATGCCTGCGTGATCTTGTGCAAATGGCTTTGGGAATAGCGCCGCAGGATTGCGGCTGACGTTCAACAGCGCCTAATATTGGCACAACCAGAGGATGGCCATGATAGACGCTTCGCTGCCGGCCGGACGATTTAGCGACGGCGAGTTCCGCATTGGTCGGGTCTTCAGCCGGACGTGGTCGGTCTTTTCCAGCCACTTCCTGACTTTCGTGCTGGTCACCGGGATTGCCAATCTCCCTTCGCTTTTCATACCGCGCCCCGCTCCGGGCGCCCCCATGCCCCTGAGTCCGTTCCAGCTAGTGGGTGTTACGTTCGCAGCGCTTGTGTTGTTGATGGTTCTGTGGGTACTGAGCCAGGCCGTGCTGCTCTACGCCGCCTTCCAGGCGATGCAGGGGCGGCCGATCGACCTGGCGGAATCGGCCAGAATTGGGCTGCGTCGATTTTTCCCGATCATCGGCGTCGTCCTCAGCGTTGGCCTGCTTGTCGGCTTGGCGAGCCTTCTTTTGGTGGTTCCCGGCATCATGCTTTATATCGCCTGGTCCGTTGCGACGCCCGTCTGCGTCGTGGAGCGGCTAGGCCCCTTCAGCAGCATGGGGCGTAGTCGCGAGCTGACCCGCGGTCATCGCTGGAAGATATTCGGCATGTGGCTCCTCATCCTGCTCGTAGCCGTAATCGTCGGTGGCATCCTCGGCGGGTTGGCTTTCGCCATTCTGGGGGCGAACGGAATCCTCGCGCTCTCCGCCGCGATGTCGACCTTGGTCGGGCAGATCGTCAACCTGGTTTGGAGCTCGATCTGGACCGCGTTCTTCTCCATCCTCATCGTGGTGACCTATCACGACTTACGCGTCGCCAAGGAGGGCATCGATACCGATCAGATCGCTGCTGTGTTCGACTAACTTCCCGACTGCCCGCTCACTTCTCCACTTCGGCCTGCGCGAACTTGTCAGCGCGAGCCTTGCCGAAGAGCTGCTCGCGCTCAAGGAACGCGCGCTCGGCGGTGTAGAAATCGCGTAGGAATCCGGCTGTTTGATTGATCGGTACAGACGCCGTATAGCCGATCTTGCGACAGATCGTGTCGCGGACTTCGATCAGCACGCGTGCCGAATCCGGTGAATCCGGTCGCCGCAGCAATTCTTCCAGCACCTGCAGCTCGAAAGCGCCATAGGCTTTCAGTTGCTGCTCAGTGAAGGTGAACTGCACCGTGGCGGCGGCGAGATCACTCGACAGTGCACGCTTGGGCAATGCGATCACCATCGTTCCGGCGATGATGTCGCCACCGCGCATCCGATCCCGATTGATGGCGGGGAGCAGGGCGAAGAACAGCATCCACAGTGCAAGCGCGAGATTTCCCCAACTGGAGCTGACGCCCGAGATCAATAGAAGCTCGAGCGGCAGGAACATCTCGACTTCGCGGGTGAGATTGCGCGCGATGAGGGCGGTCGGCAAGAGCGGCCCGCCCTTGCGATCGATCACGCGCAGCCCGACTGCGCGTTTGCCCGGCGTCGCGCCGCGCCAGGCGATCTCGAAATAGACGAAATAGAGGTTGCGTACGAGAAACCCGATGAACAGCACAATCACGAGCGCAATCGAGGCACCGCCGAGATTGCCCAGCAAGAAGAGGAGCGGGAGATACACGGCGATAATCGCCAGGATCCAGGTCACCAAGTCGATCAGGAACGCGCCTACGCGCTCGGCATAGTCCGCGACCTCGATCGGGATGGCGATCCCTTCCGGCGTCACGATCTCGCGCCGCCGCCTTCGTGGGCCTTCCAAGAATTGCGCGGCCCGCTCGTGTGCGAGTGTCATGGTTTGAAGGTCATGGCTTGGCGCGCCTTCCGCACAGGCTGAAATAGATGATCCACAAGGCGCCGATGCTCCACCCAATGGCGAAACGCAGCGGGGTGCTGGCCGCGAGCTGGCGAAAGCCGCCCTCGAGGATAGCCGCTAGGAACAGCATCAGCACGGCGCCGACCGCAATCTGTCCCGCCTGGCGGCCGTGCAGGGCGAGATTGTCGAGCCGGCCATAGGTGCCCGGGAACAGCACCTTCTCGGCAATCACCAGACCGCCCGCCGCCAAGAGGATCAAGGCGCCCAGCTCCGTCGTTCCATGAATGGAGACCCAACCGAGGAAGTCGATCGCCAAGCCTCGATCGTAGTGCAGAGCAAAGAAAGTCCCGAGTATGAGGCCTTGATAGACGTTGAGCATCAAGGTGGGAACGCCAGCGGCGAGCCCAAGGCCGAAAGTCATGATGCCGACGGCCGTGTTGTGGTCGAACAAGAAATTGGCCATGAGACCGAAGGACTCGATCGCACTCTGCGGCGGCGCGAAGAGCTCCTTGGCGTAGAGGTCGGCGCGGGTACTGGAAATTCCGCGCCCGCCGGCGAGCCCGCCCGGTACCAGTGAGGTGAACCAGGCTTCGTCCTGCACCGTCAGCGCAAATCCCGCCGCGGCGCCGACCAGAAGCGCGAGCGCTGAGATCAGAATGTGCCAACGCGCGGCACGCACCGCTGCCGGCAAGTCGAAGCGGAAAAAGTGGTACAGACCTTCGCGCGGGCTGAGGCGAGGTCCATAGACGACGAGATAGGCCCGCAGCGCCAAATTCTCGAGGTAGATCAGAAGATGGCGATCAAGCGCAATGCTGCGCGCAACCGACAGCGACGACAGTGCGGCGCGGTAAAGGATTGGCAGCCGCTGCAGCTCGAAGAGCGAGAGCATGCGCACGCCGCGGCGCTCCACGTGAGCGACCAGTTTTTCCAGCTCCTGCCAGCCGGCCTCGCGGCCCTTGCGGAACTCGCTGCTCTTGAGGACGAGCCTGCCCTTGCCGGCGATCTCCGCCTCCGACAGGCGTTCATCGATTTGCGATACAGCCGCGCTCATATCAGCCCACGCTGCTTGATGAGGAGATAACGATTGACGAGGGCGACCGACAGACCACCACTCGGCACGTCGAGGCAATGGATCCCCAGGCGCTGCAGGCGCTCGAAAACGATGCTGCGGTCGCGAAGGAAGTCCTGAGCGAACACCGCCTTGGCGACGTCGACGAACTGGCGCGGAGTGGCATCGACAGCATGCTGAAGGATGGAGCCGCGCTGGGTGACGAATACGACCAGATGCCGGTTCGCCATCCGCTGCATGCTTTCGATCAACAGCTCGGCGGTGATCGTGTCGACGAAATCGGTGAACAGGATGACCAGCGCCCGCCGCTTGAGGCGCGCGTAGAGCTCGGCGAGGCCGAGGGTAAAGTTGGTCTCCTCGTGCTGATATTCGAGCTCGGCAGTAGAGCGCTGTAGCCGGGGGAAGCTCGAGACGCCGCGCTGCGGCCCGAGATATTGCCGCACCTTGGCGTCGAAAGCGTAGGTGCCGACCAGATCGCCGCCTTGCAGCGACACCCACGCCAAGACCAACGCGGCGTTGATCGCATGATCGAGCCGAGTCAGCCCGTCGACGGGCTCCAGCATCAGGTAGCCGGTATCGAACGCCATGATCACCTGGTGATTGCGCTCGGTGCGGAATTCCTTGCACAGGAGCTTGCGGTGGCGCGCCGAATGCTTCCAGTCGATGAAGCGGCTGTCGAGGCCCGGCACATATTCGCGCAGCGCCTCGAACTCGGCTCCCTCGCCTTTCTGCTGCTGAGCCTTGATGCCGTAGATCGCCTCCTGCACAAAGAATTGCAGCGCAGTGCCGTGCACGCCGCGCACATTGGGCACGACGTCGACACTGCCTTCCACATCGACTTGCCGAATGAACTCGACCAGGGACAAAGGCCCCCGCCAGCGCAACCAGATGCGGTCGATATTGATCTTGCCGCGCCGGGTCGGGATCAGCGGCAGCGCGATATGCGCGTCTTGCTTGGGGGCCAGCTCGCCGGGCACGATTTCGGGCGGCTCGGCTTCCCCGCGGTGCTCAGCGATGAGCTCGAGGTGGATTGTGCGCGGATAGCCGGCGGCCGCCAGTGTCAAGCTGATCGCGCCCTGCTCGCCGATCGAAAGGCGGTCAGGTGTTGCGACGCGCACGCTGAGCCTGTGCGGCGGCAAGGCCAACAGAAGGTCGCTCGCGGCTGCGACGATGACCATGAGCCCGTAGGTAAGCGCGATCGGCCAAAGTGCAGAACTATAGATGACGACGAACAGCGTCAGCGGAATTCCGGCGACGAAGATCAAGACCATGCGTGGGGTGGGGCGGATCATCGCGGCGCCGATGTCTGGTCGATCACCTCACGCAGGATTCGGTCCGCCGTCAGGCCCTCGATCTCAGCGCTCGGAGACAGCGTCAAGCGGTGCCGCAGCACGGGCAATGTCAGGAACTTGATATCATCCGGGATGACGAAATCGCGGCCTTGCAACACTGCGAAGGCCCGCGAAGCCGCCGCCAGCATGTTGGCGGCGCGTGTCGAAGCCCCGACCTCGAGCGAGGAATGCTCACGCGTTGCCCGGATCAGATCGACGATGTAGTCGATCAATTGGTCCGTCAGATGAATCTGCGTTACCGCCTTGCGCGCATAAGCGAGCATCTTGCTGTCGGCGACGGGCTCGAGTCCAAAATCCTCGACCCGCGGCATGGCCGAGCGATGGCCGTGCCGGCGCACGATGTCGCGCTCCTCGTCGCGGCTCGGATGGTCGATGATCACCTTGAACAGAAACCGATCGAGCTGTGCTTCGGGTAAGGGATAAGTGCCTTGCTGTTCGATGGGGTTTTGCGTGGCCACCACCATGAACTCCTCGCCCAGCGAATAGTCGGTGCCGTCGATGGTGACGAGCCGCTCGTTCATCGCCTGCAGCAGCGCGGCTTGTGTCTTCGGCGGAGTGCGGTTGATCTCGTCGGCCAGCAACAGCTGTGTGAAGATCGGCCCCTTGGTCAGGACAAATCGGTTGGTCTGAAAATTGAACAAATTGGTGCCCAGCACGTCGCCCGGCATAAGATCGGGGGTGAACTGGATGCGACCGAACTGCAAGGCAAGAGAGGCTGCGAATGACTGCGTGAGCAGAGTCTTTGCGGTTCCCGGCACGCCCTCGAGCAGGATATGGCCGCCGACTAACAGGCTGGCCAACATCATGTCGATGACCTCGTCCTGGCCGACGACGGCTTTGCTGACCTCGCCGCGGACAGATTCAGTGACCGCCTGGATGTCTCGCACGTCCATCGACGATCTCCCTTTTCCATTGATGCGTATCGCGCGCGAGCCTGAGCAGCGCCGACGGGTGGCGCAGGCCCGTCCTGCTGCCGTCTGCGGCGCGCTGAAGCAATGCGTCGAAGTCGATCGTCGTCCCGCGGGCCAGGCCTACGCGTTTCAGCCAGGCGATCCGGTTCTTGATGGACAGATCCCGCGGCGCGTGCAGCGTCGCCGCGACGTCACGGATTGTTTCCTCGACGTAGCGCTTGACCATCATGTCTTGATGACCGGTGAATTCGACGAGCTTGGCCATGTTCTGCAAGAGGCCCTCGCGTCCGGCGCTGAGAGTAGGCGGCGCTGATCGCGGTGCGCCGAACCGCCCGAGCGTCGCCCACATGAGGAGCAGGACGGCGAGCAAACCCTGGATGGTCGCCACTACGAACGGGAAGCGGAACAGGAGCTGCAGCGCATTCGCCGTACGCACGGTGAAGCCATGCACGGTCTCGTCGAACACGACGTTTCCCTCGCCCGAGCGCAGGGCTTTGATCAAGGCTACCGCCAAGGCCGCATTTTCCGGATGGCTGAGACCGTGATTGTTGATGACATCGGGATCCGCCAGCACCCAAATCTTGCGCCCAGATCCACTGATCTCGCCGACCAGTATCCCTTGTGGGGCGGCAATGACCTGACGCAGCCGACTACTGTGGATGAGCTGGAGAGGCAGTTCGATGCTTGGGATAATGTTGAGCGCGTTCGTGGTCCACGTCACGGCGCTGCTCTCGCGGGTCACATCGCCGCCCGGTGCGACCAGGTCGAGTGCCCATTTGGCGTTGCCCGGTGGGAGCTCGGCCACACTCCCGACCCACCCCGTCTTCTCTCCGCCTTGCAAGCCCAACCATTTTGGTAACACCAGCAGGATCGTCTTGGTTTCCAACAGCGGACCAATGACGGCTTCGATCTGCGGGGATTGCAATGGCTCAGCGATCACCAGCACGCCGCCGGCTGTGACTTTCTCCGGCGAGCTGGAGCGGCTCTTGGCGACCGGAATACCGAGTTGGGTCAGAACCTCGGCGAACCCCGCATGACCAATCGCCGACCGCGAAAATGTGTTGGCCTGGAGGCTGTCGGGGCCGTCCAGTTCGCCACCGCCGACGAAGTAGAGCGCGACCGCGAATGCGGCGACCGCGCCGGCGATCCAGCCGACCAGCAGCCGAGATGAGAAAACCTGCTCGGCGCTCATGCGGCAGCCCGTGCCTGCAGCGCGCGCTCTAGCGCATTGAAGCTTGCGCGGCATGCCGCATAGTCCGCCGACCCGGCCGGTTGCAGGCCGAAATATGTGAGCTCGACCCGGCGGACGACGTCGCGCAACGAGATTCGCGCTGCGTCAGGCAGATCCCTGCTCTTGAGAATTTCGCGGCTGGTGAGCGAGTCGGAGAACTCGAGATCGAGCCGCTCCCGTATGTGGGCCAAGCCGTGCAGCAGTAGCACATGCATGGCATCGACGAAATGGCCACGAGCGGCAAGCTCGTCAGCCGCCTCGAGGACCACCGCAGGCGAGCGAGAGGTCGCCTCGCCCGCTTCACCGTCCTCCGCTAGAGCTGCCCCCGCGTCCGCCCGCCAGGCTGGGATTAGATCGCGGAGCGCATAGAGCAGAACGCCGGCCGCGATCGCCGCCACCACCCAAAGAATCGCCTGTGACAGGTTGAAATGCCAGCTAGATGGCTGCTGCAGCTGCAGGTGTGGGAGCTCGGTCTGCAGGTCGAGCTTGCGGATGGCGTCCCGGGCAGCCTGCTCGGCCTGGTCAGCTGTTTGCGCGGTGAGCAGGGTCGCCGCGAGGGAAAGCGCGGCGTATGAGATCAGGCCAGCCACACCGCGTGGCACCGCCCGCCAAGCGGCGCGCATGGCCCCGCGCATGCGCTTCGCGCAGCTGCCCTCCTCCGCGCGCGCCATCGCCCGCCCTCAGCCGTCAATCTATGCCCAGCGCCTTCAGCTTGCGATGCAAGGCGGAACGCTCCATGCCGACGAATTCGGCGGTACGGGAAATATTACCACCAAAGCGACTAATTTGCGCGACTAGATATTCACGCTCGAATACCTCGCGCGCCTCTCGTAGCGGCAGGCCCATGAGGTGCTCGCCACCGTTGCCGTTCGGCATGTTCGGCACCATCGAGCCCACATCCTGCGGCAGCATGCTGGCGGTAACGACGGAATCGGCGTCGCCGCTTGCCAGGATCAGGAGCCGCTCGACATTGTTGCGCAACTGGCGAACGTTGCCGGGCCAATCGTGCGATTGCAGCACTGCCAGCGCGTCTTCGCCGATAATCCGCCGCGGCAGTCCGGTCGCCTGCGAGATTTGGTCCATGAAATAATGAATCAGGTCGGCGATATCCTCGCGCCGCTCGGCGAGCGCCGGCACGCGGATCGGCACCACCGACATTCTGTGATAGAGATCCTCGCGGAACCGCCCGGCCGCGATCTCGGCCTCGATGTTGCGCCCGGTCGAGGAGATGATGCGGACGTCGACCGTCACCTTGGTCGATCCGCCCACCCGCTGGAAGGTTTGATCCACCAGCACGCGCAGGATCTTGTTCTGCGTTTCGCGCGGCATGTCGGCGATCTCGTCGATGAACAGGGTGCCGCCATGTGCCTCCTCGAGCGCGCCGATCTTGCGCTCGCCGACACCGTCGGCCGGCTCGACACCGAACAGCTCGACTTCCATGCGCTCGGGCGTCATGGCGGCGGCGTTGATCACCACGAACGGACCTTCGGCACGCGCCGATTGGGCGTGGATGGCGCGTGCGGTGAGCTCCTTGCCGGCTCCGGGCGGGCCGACGATTAGAACCCTGCTGTTGGTCGGTGACACCTTGTCGACGGTCTGACGCAGCTGGTTGATGGATGGGGAATGGCCGACCAGGGTCGACGGCGTCAGCTGCTTTAGCGCCTTGACCTCGCGCTTGAGCCGGGAGGTTTCCAACGCGCGATCGGCGACCAGCACCAGGCGGTCCGCCTTGAACGGCTTTTCGATGAAGTCGTAGGCGCCGCGCTTGATGGCGGCAACCGCCGTTTCGATGTTGCCGTGACCCGAGATCATTACCACCGGGACTTCGGGATTCTCCCGTTTGACGACATCAAGGACCTGCAGCCCGTCGAGCCGACTTCCCTGCAGCCAGATGTCGAGGAAGACGAGATTGGGCCGCCGTGCCGCCATGGCGGCGAGCGCGTCATCGCTGTCACGTGCGGTGCGCGTCAGATAGCCCTCGTCCTGAAGGATTCCGGACACCAGCTCGCGAATATCCGCCTCGTCGTCTACGATGAGTATGTCTGACGGCATTATTGAAGGGCCCACCCTTATGTGTTTGTCGCCATAACCCTGGGTCTAGGTTGATCGGAAGCTTTGGATACCGTCTCGGCGGCGAATCGCAGCCGCATCCAGGCACCGCGCTGGCCGGGAATCTTGTCGGCCGCATCGCCGAGCTCGATTTTTCCGCCATGATCCTCGAGAATTCGGCCGACGATGGCGAGGCCAAGACCGGTGCCCTTCTCACGGGTGGTGACATAGGGCTCCAGCAGTCGGCTGCGGTTTTCTTTCGGCAGGCCGATTCCGTTGTCGACCACGTCGATGATGATATCGTTGCCCTCGCGTGCGGCGGAGACCCGGATGCGGCCGCGCCCGAGCTCGGCCGGGGGAACTGCGGCGATCGCCTCGGCGGCATTCTTGATGATGTTGGTCAGTGCCTGCGAGATCAGGCGCCGATCGAAGCGTGCCGCCATCGGATCCTCGGCAAACTCGGCATCGATATCGAGGTCGGGGTGGCCCACGCGCAGCAGGAAAACCACCTGCCGCACCGTATCGGCAACGTCATCGGCCGCCATGACCGGCTTGGGCATGCGGGCAAAGCGCGAGAACTCGTCCACCATCCGCTTGATGTCGTCGACCTGACGCACGATTGTGTCGGTGCATTGCCGGAAAATGTCCGCGTCCTCCTTGATGGCGGCGCCGTATTTGCGACGCAGCCGCTCGGCCGAGAGCTGGATCGGGGTGAGCGGATTCTTGATCTCGTGGGCGATGCGGCGAGCGACGTCGGCCCAGGCCGAGGTGCGTTGCGCGGCGATCAGATCGGTCATGTCGTCGAGCGTGATCACGTAACCATGGTCGGCTTCGCCAGCCTGCTCGCCGGTGACCCGCACTGAAAGAATGCGCTCGCGGCCGGCCCGGTTGATCGTCACCTGTCCCTGGACCAGGCGCTGCAGGCCCACCCGCGCGCCGTTGACGAGGTCGATGAGCTCGGGCGCGACCTCTGACAGCGGCCTGCCGAGCGCCTCGGCCTGCGCGTAGCCAATGAGCCGCTCGGCCGAACGATTGAGGATGCTGATGCGGTTCTCGGCGTCGACGCCGATCACGCCGGCGCTGGCGCCCGCCAGCACGGCTTCGGTAAAACGACGGCGGCTGTCGATCTGATCGCGGGCGCGGACGATGTCCTCATGCTGTGTGCGCAATTCGCGGGTCATCTTGTTGAAGGTCTCGCCCAGCTGCCCGAGATCGCCCTCCGACCCTCGGATCGGCACCTGCACGAAAAGATTGCCGGTCGCCACCATCTGCGCCGCATCGATCAGCCGTCGGATCGGCGCCACCAGATAATTGGCGAAGTTGAGCCCGATCCAGACCGCGGACAACAGCACGGCCAGTGCGATCACGGTGTACGCCAAGGCGAAGGCGAGCTGGACTCCGAGGCGCTGCGCCTCTAACTCCGCATATTGGGTGACGCCGGCCTGGGTTGCCCGCAATTGCGCGACCACCTGCGGATCCAGGATGCGCGCGACATAGAGGTAGGTATTGGCATAGGTCTGCAGTTTTATAATCGCCGCCACGTAGTTGGCATCGAGGAACATCGCGATCTGCGGGTCGGTCTCGTTGCTGGCGGCAAGCACTTCGCGCGACGGCTTGACGAATGTCTGGCTGACCTTGGTATCGGCCTGCTCGATCACGTTGCCATCGGCGTCCATCATCATCACTGCCGGGAGGCCGCGAATGTTCGATTGCGTGGTAAGGAACTGTCGCAACTGATCGCGGTTCTGGTCGAACAGCGGTTTGTAGCGTGCCACTTCGATCGCGGTGGTGATGCAGTCGGCACGCAGGAACTGCGCGTGCTCACGCACATAGGCTTCAGCCACGATCAGCGAGTTTTGGATCATGGACTGTGTTTGCCGCGAGAACAGCTTGTCGAGGCCGCGATCAAGCGTGACGCTCGCCACCACCGCGACCAGGATCGCCGGCGCCGCCGCAACCACCGAGAACAGGGCGACGATACGCACGTGCAGCCGCGATGCGGCCCGACCGCGGCGACGGGCCTGCACGATGCGCCACACCTCATACGCGCTGACCGCCACGAGGAAGCCGATGGTGATCGCATTGGCCAGTAGAAGGGCACGCACGACCTTGTCGGTTTCCGGGATCGGGGTCAGGTCGGCCAGCACCATGAAGGTCGCAAAGGCCGACAAGAGCGCGAGTGCGACGGCGCCGAAGCCCAGGCTGCGCGCCAGGAAGCCTGCAGGCGGCGCGGCGGCGACCGTCACGATCTCGGCTGTGGTGGCTTGGCCAACAGTCGTCATGTCACAGGTTGTGGGTGTGAAAGGCTGCCGCCCCCAGGAGGCAGGTGATGCTTTTCTACAACAATGTTGCCGAATTGCGACAATTCCGGGGCGCTACAATCCCCAGCCCTGCCCGGCCTCAGACCCCACAAGACCTTCAGCTGCTGCTGCGGAACACCTGGATCTCGAGATCGCGGATCTTCTTGCGCAAGGTATTGCGATTAACCCCGAGCAGGTCAGCGGCGCGGATCTGGTTGCCGCGCGTGGCCGCAAGCGTGACCGTCAGCAGCGGATGCTCAATCTCGCGCAGGATGCGGTGATAGAGGCCGGGCGGCGGCAGCGTGTCCCCGAAGCCGGCGAAATAGGTGGTGAGGTGGCGCTCGACCGCCGATGAGAGCCCTTCCTCGGTCCGCGGTTCCTCGGTGACTGGCATCATAGCGGGCTGGGCGAGCTCTGCTTCGATCACGGAAGCCGAAATCGTCTCCTGCGGATAGAGCGCGGCCAGCCGGCGGGCCAGGTTTTCGAGCTCGCGCACGTTGCCAGGCCAACGGTGCCGCTTAAGGCGATCAAGCGCCGCCTGATCGAGCTGCTTGGGTGGCAGCCCCTCGCGCTCGGCCTGGGCGAAAAAGTGCCGAATGAGGTCGGGTACATCCTCGATCCGTTCGCGCAAAGGAGGCAAGCGCAGCGGCACCACATTGAGGCGGAAGAACAGGTCTTCGCGGAACAGGCCCTGCTGGATCAGGATCCGCAGGTCCTTGTTGGAGGCGGCGATGATGCGGACATCGCTTTTGATCGGGGTGCGGCCGCCGACGGTGGTGTACTCGCCCTGCTGCAGCACGCGCAGCAATCTGGTCTGCGCGTCCATTGGCATATCGCCGATCTCGTCGAGAAAGAGCGTGCCGCCTTCGGCTTGCTCGAAGCGTCCGGCGCTGCGCGAATTGGCGCCGGTGAAAGCCCCCTTCTCGTGGCCGAACAAATCCGACTCGATCAGGTCGCGCGGGATCGCCGCCATGTTGATGGCAACGAATGGGCCATTGCGGCGCTTACCGTAGTCATGCAGGGCGCGTGCCACCAACTCCTTTCCGGTGCCGGATTCGCCCGAGATCATGACGGTCAGGTCCGTCTGCATCAGCCGCGCGAGCACGCGGTAGATTTCCTGCATCGCCGGCGAGCGGCCCACCAGCGGGATGGAATCGAAATCCTCGTGCTTGATCGGAGCCGGCGGCCGCTCCTTGGGCTCCGACAGCGCGCGACCCACGATGGCAATCAGCTCTTTCAGATCGAAAGGCTTGGGCAGGTACTCGTAGGCGCCGCGCTCTGACGCGCGGATCGCGGTCATGAACGTGTTCTGCGCGCTCATCACGATGACCGGCAGATCAGGCCGCAGCTTCTTGATCCGCGGCAAGAGGTCGAACGCGTTCTCGTCAGGCATCACCACGTCGGTGATCACGAGGTCACCATCGCCCTGCCCGATCCAGCGCCAGAGCGTCGCCGCGTTGCTGGTCGAGCGCACTTCGTAGCCGGCGCGCGATAATGCTTGGTTGATTACCGTTCTGATCGCTGCATCGTCGTCCGCAACCAAAATGCTTCCCGTGGGCATTTCCTTCCTCTCTAGGCAGCGCCGCCCGGCTCGGCGTCGTCACCCAGGTACATGGGCATGAGCACGCGAAAGATCGTACGTCGTGGTTGAGATTCACATTCAATGATGCCGCCGTGATCGCCGACGATCTTGGCAACCAGTGCCAGGCCAAGACCTGATCCGGTCGCCTTGGTGGTCACGAACGGGTCGAACAGGTGCGGAAGCAGGTCCTCGGGCACGCCCGGACCGTTGTCCTTGACGCAGAATTCGAGCGGCAGCGATACACGCGCTTTGCTCCCGGGCAGCGAGAGGCGCACACCCGGACGAAACGCAGTGGTCAGCGCGATCTCGCCGTCGGGTGAATTGTCGCCGATTGCCTCGGATGCATTCTTCACAAGATTGAGGAACACCTGGATGAGCTGATCGCGATTGGCGAAGACCGGCGGGAGTGATGGATCATATTCTTCCAGGAACTTGACCTGGCGGGCGAACCCAGAGTGGGCGAGCCGTTTTACGTGCTCGAGCACCACGTGGATGTTGACCGGCTCACGCTCGACCGGTCGCTCGTCGCTGAACACTTCCATCCGGTCGACCAGCTTGACGATGCGATCGGCCTCGTCGCAGATCAGCCGCGTCAGAGCGCGGTCGTCATCGCCAACAGATTGCTCGAGCAATTGCGCCGCGCCACGGATGCCGGACAGCGGATTCTTGATCTCGTGCGCCAGCATGGCGGCGAGCGCGATCACCGATCGGGCGGCACTTCGATGGGTGAGCTGGCGGTCCATCTTGTCGGCAATCGTGCGCTCCTGCAGCATCACCACCACGTGACCGGGACTCTCCTGCACTGGCGCGACGTGCAGGTCGACCAGACGCTCGCCGGGCGCACGCGGCGTGCCGAGATCAACCTTGTATTCGTTGACTGCGGCGCTGCGCGCCCGAACCTGCTCGATCAAGGCCAGCAGCGGACTGCAGAAGGGCACCAGTTCCTGGAGGCTATTGCGCCGCAAGAGCGGCAGCGAAACCTCGAAGAACGATTCCGCGGCGGCGTTGGCTGTGGCGATCTTGCCGTCCGGTGCCACCATGAGAACCGGATGCGGGAGGGCATCGAGCACCGCCTCCGCCAAGCTCGAAAAGGAGTTGACACGATCAGGCCGGCTCATGCGGCCATCCTCTCGGCGGTGCCACACGAACGGCAGGCGGCGAATGCGTCGAAGGCCTCATCGAGGTGGCTTTGCACGAATCGCGGATCGTCCTCCGTGAGCACGCGATGCCGGTGCGCCTTATGCAGCGAGGCAGGCGCCCCCGCAGTCACAGCTGCCGCATCAAGCGCCCAACCGAGATGCTTGCGCGCGTGGCGCACGCCGATGTCGCGACCGTGATGCGCGAGCATCTCGTCGTAGAGATCCCGGATGATCGCCAATTGCGCCGGCAGCGAGGGCGCCGCCTCGCGCGGACGGCCGGCGAGATAGCGCCCGATCTGACCCGGCAACCATGGACGCCCCTGTGCAGCGCGACCGACCATCACCGCGTCGGCTCCGGACGCCGCAAGCGCGCGCTCGGCATCCTCGTAGGTAGCGATGTCACCATTGACGACCACCGGGATCGCCACTGCTTGTTTGATCGCCCGCACTGCCTCCCAATCAGCACGCCCCTTGTAGAACTGGCACCGCGTCCGCCCATGCGCGGTGACGAGCATGACGCCGGCCCCCTGGGCGCGCTGCGCCAATTCGGCCGCATTGACCGTACGGTCGTCCCATCCGAGCCGCATCTTGAGCGTGACCGGTACCGATACCGCGGCGACCGTGGCCTCGACCAGCGTCATCGCGTGATCAAGGTTGCGCATGAGTGCGGAACCCGCTTGGATGCCGGTGACGTTGCGGGCCGGACAGCCCATATTGATGTCAATGATCGCCGCGCCCGAAGCCTCGGCGATCCGCGCCGCCTCTCCCATCCAGCGTGCTTCGCAGCCCGCGAGTTGCACGACATGGATGCCAAGGCCCTCTCCTTCCGCGCGGAGCAAGGCATGCGGGCGCGCCTCGACGAGCGCCTCACTCGCCGTCATCTCCGAGACCACAAGACCGGCGCCGAGCCGGGCTGCGGCGCGCCGGAATGGCGTATCGGTGATGCCCGTCATAGGCGCGAGCACGGCGCGGTTGGGCAGCTTGATGCTGCCCACCGTGAGGCAGGCGTCGGGAGAAACCGATGAAAAAGGCATCATCCGAGATTGCACACGAATTAGGCGGCCCAACACAATGCTTAGAGTTTAGCCAAAATGATGCGGCCCGCAAGTGCTGCAGTGCAATAAATCCACATCCGTCAATTCCTCGGCCGGGAGCCTCAAATCTGGTTTGCGCTGGGGGTATTCCAGGCTAATTCCTAGGCAGGCTCGCGGAGCGGGCCCGTGCCCGTCGAAAGTATCTTTGGAACCAAGCGCATGAATGACGTGGTCGCAGCCGTTGTGGTGGCCGCTGGGCGCGGGGTCCGTGCCGGGGGTGGCGGGCCCAAGCAATATCGCCAGATCGGCGGCGAGCCGATGATCCGGGCAAGCCTCAGGAGCCTGGCGCATCACCCCGAGATTGCTTTCGTGCAAACGGTCATTCATCCGGACGACCGTCCCCTTTTCCAGGCTGCCGCCGGCGGGCTTGATCTGCTCGAGCCGGTCCCCGGCGGCGCAACGCGGCAGGCCTCCGTCCGGGCAGGTCTCGAGGCCCTGAGCGCGAAGCGACCGGATATCGTGCTGGTGCACGATGCGGCGCGGCCGTTCGCGTCGGCCGCCTTGATCTCGCGCGGCATAGCGGCGGCTCGGGCGTGCGGGGCCGCAATCCCGGCACTTGCGGTGGCCGATACGGTCAAGACCGTCGATTCGTCCGGTGTCGTCACCGGCACGATCGAGCGCGCACAGCTCCGCGTGGTGCAGACGCCCCAGGCCTTTTCCTTCGTCCCTTTGCTCCACGCGCATCGGCAAGCGCAGGCGCAAGGCCGGGAGGACTTCACCGATGATGCGGCGCTGATGGAGTGGGCCGGCACGAAGGTTGCCACGTTCGCAGGCGAAGCCGGCAACGTGAAGCTGACGACGCCGGAAGATTTCCTGCGCGCGGGCGCAGCCGAGCTCGCGATGCTCGGCGATGTGCGCACCGGCTTTGGTTATGATGTGCATGCATTTGCCGACGGTGACCACGTCACCCTCGGCGGGATCCGCATTTCGCATAGCCAAGGCCTCTCGGGTCATTCCGATGCCGATGTGGTGTTGCATGCATTGGTCGACGCGATCCTGGGTGCGCTCGCCGAAGGCGATATCGGCGTGCACTTTCCGCCGAGCGATCCACAGTGGCGCGGCGCCCCCTCGGAAAAGTTCCTCGCCTTCGCGCTCGAGCGGCTGCGCGCCCGCAAGGGCCGCATCGCGCACCTCGACGTCAATGTGGTGTGCGAGGCTCCCCGCATCGGGCCGCACCGTGACGACATGCGCAGGCGCATTGCCGAAATTGCCGGCGTCGACGTGATGCGCGTCGCCGTGAAGGCGACCACCAGCGAAAAGCTCGGTTTCATCGGGCGCAACGAAGGAATGGTGGCTTACGCGACCGCGACCATACGCCTGCCGTGGACGGAATGAATTCCGAGGCGATCGGATGGAAAAAGATCTGATCGAGGCGGCGCGCGCTTTGCTCGATCTGTGTCGGGCAAAGAAGCTCACCATCGCGACGGCGGAATCCTGCACCGGGGGGCTGGTAGCGGCGACGCTCACGGCAATCGCCGGCTCTTCCGACGTCTTCGATCGCGGCTTCGTTACTTACAGCAACAGCGCCAAGACGACCATGCTGGGGGTCTCGGACGATCTGATAAGAGCCTACGGGGCGGTGAGCCGGGAAAGTGCCGGCGCGATGGCGGAAGGCGCGCTTGCTCGCTCCGGGGCCGGCCTCGCGGTCGCGGTTACCGGCATTGCCGGACCGGGCGGCGCGTCACGCGGCAAGCCTATTGGCCTCGTGCACTTCGCAGCCGCAGCGCGTAGCGGCGCGCGCAGCGAAACGGTGCGGCGGTTCGGTGATATCGGCCGCGACGAGGTGCGTTGGGGATCGGTGCGCGAGGCGCTCATGATGCTGCAGGCCTTGGCTGAGAAAGAAGGGACCGGCGGATCGCCAGCATGATCATCCGCCGCCACGCTTACCCGGCGTATACCAGGTCGGCTCGCTGCTCGAAGGCCGCGGCAAAGCGGCGGAATGCCAAATCGAACATCGAGCCCATCAGGAACGCGAGCGTTCGGCTCTTGAATTCGTAAGAGATGAAGAATTCGACTTCGCTGTCGCGTTCTGAGATCGCCGAGAATCTCCAGCGGTTTTCCAGGCGGCGGAACGGACCGTCGAGATATTCGACCACGATCCGCAGATTGGCCCGGTCGAGCGTGACGCGGCTGGTAAAGGTCTCACTGATGAGCTTATAGGCGACCGTCATCTGGGCAACGAGCACCTCGGTGCCCCCGGGCCCTGCCTTGCGCTCGCGCACTCTCAGGGATTGGCACAGCGGGACGAATTCCGGATAGCGCTCGACATCGGCGACAAGGTCGAACATCTCATCCGCGGCGTGCCGTACCCGGCGCTTGGTCGAAAATTGCGGCATCAGCGGACTGCCGCTGCAATCCGCGCTGCCCTTAGGCGGGCAAAGTCCTCGCCGGCATGGTGCGAGGAGCGCGTGAGCGGGCTTGCCGAGACCATGAGAAAGCCCTTAGCGAAGGCGGTGGTCTCGTAGGCCTTGAACTCATCGGGCGGCACGAAGCGCACGACTGCGTGGTGCTTGCGCGAGGGCTGCAGATACTGGCCGATGGTGAGAAAATCGACATCGGCCGAGCGCAGGTCGTCCATCACCTGCAGCACTTCGTGGCGCTCCTCACCAAGGCCCAGCATCATGCCCGATTTGGTGAACATGGCCGGTGCCAGCTCCTTCACCCGCTGCAAGAGGCGGATCGAGGCGAAATAGCGTGCGCCGGGTCGCACGCTTAGATATTTCGACGGCACGGTCTCGAGGTTGTGGTTGAAGACATCGGGGCCGGCGGCAACCACAGTCTCGACGGCGCCCTCCTTGCGCAAAAAATCCGGCGTGAGCACCTCGATGGTGGTCTCAGGACGGCTGGCGCGGATAGCGCGGATCACCTCAGCAAAATGCGCCGCGCCGCCGTCCTCGAGGTCGTCGCGGTCGACTGAGGTGATAACCACGTGCTTGAGCGCGAGCTTATCCACCGCGGCCGCGACACGGGCGGGCTCCTGAGTGTCGAGTGGCCCCGGTAGCCCGGTTTTGACGTTGCAGAACGCACAGGCGCGCGTGCAGATGTCGCCCATGATCATGAAGGTCGCGTGCTTATGCTCCCAGCACTCGCCGATATTGGGGCAACCGGCTTCCTCGCAGACGGTATGGAGGCGGTGCGCGCGCACGATCGCGTGCGTCTCCAGGTAGCCCTTGGAAACGGGAGCTTTGACCCGAATCCAGTCCGGCTTGCGCTCGACCGTGGTGTCCGGACGGTGCGCCTTTTCGGGATGCCGTAGCTGCGGCCGCCCATCGGGCCGGCCACCTGCGGCGTTGGTGTCGAGCACGACGGCCATAAAATCTCCGCAGCGCCCCGCTCATGCGGTTCAAAGTCGCGCTTCCGAAGCAGGCACCACGGGCGCCTGCGCACGCGCTTCGATATGAGGCGCTCGCCCCCTACTTACGAAGCCGGGAAGTGCCCGGCAAGGGGCAGCCGCTTCTGCGGCTCGTTGGCCCTACTTTGCCGCCTTGCGAACGTCGGCGACCTGTGAGCTGTCGATGCGATAAAGTACGAAACGGTCGCCGGTAAAGAGGGTGGTCAGGTGCTCGGGATCCGGGTTCTCGAAGTTCTGATCGACGAACAGCACATATAGATAGTCGTAGTCCGAGGTCCAGCGGCGCCAATATTTCGGGCTCTGCGCGCCCTCGTCGCGGACCAGGCGAACCAGCTCGTTGATCATGGGCGGCGTCCCGTCCACCTGGTCGACGCGGCCGCGGTATTCAGGACGTGCATGCATGATCTGCTTGCCGACGACCGTGAAGGCGGTGGTCACGAGCGCCGAGCGCTCGATCAGGGCAAAGCAGTCGGCGTGGACCAAGCCGAGATCATGCACGTCATCGCCGCCGTCGGGATCCGCGTAGGCGACGAGCACCTTGGAGCCACGGTCGATCATCTGAACCGATTCGCGGAACGAATCGATGCCGCCCTGCAGCGAGCTCCACATATCCTCGACTTCGCCAACCCGAATGCCGAGCATGACGATCAGCACGACCGCAAAGCCCTGCCGCACGATCTTGTCGCGCAGATCGAGATCGACGCAGGCGATCAGCATGAAGGCGAGCGAGATCGGCAGCCGCTGATCGGCCATGTAGGTTTCGAACACGACGCGCGGCAATGCCATGTAGACGGCGATCCCGATCGTCACGAGGCCGACGCCGACCGCGTGGAAGCGCAGAGCCCGATGGCGGGTCACCCAGCCGAGCGCGAAGGCGATGGCCGCGGTGAAGAAGAAGGCTGCGCCGTGTGAATAGACCTCGATGATGTAGACGAGGCCGTCGAGCTTGCCCGGCAGTTCCCAGCTGTAGGTTTGCCGCAGGCCCCAGGTCGGGCTCATCATCAGGAGCGGCAAGACGGGCAGGAACGGCAGCCCGGTGATCACGAAGTCGAGCAACAGACGGCTGGCCGCGCGCCCATCCCATTGTCCGACGGCGCGCAGCTCGCCCGATTTGCCCAGGAGCCTATGGATCTCGGACGCGAGCAGCCCCACTCCGTACACGCCGACGACGAACAGGTGACAGAAGAACAGGCCGACGATGAAGAGCGCCGATACGGGTAGACGCAACAGGAAGCTGCGCTCGCGCAGCCAGATCCAGCTTGTCAGCGCCCATAGGGCGAGCCCGATGCCGAACACGTAGTTCATCGTGCCGACCAGGAACACGTTGTTGTAGAGCAGCGGGAACCCGATGAACGGCAGCACCGACCAGCGGCCAAAAAGCTGGCGATGCAGCACCAGCGTGCCCGACATGATCAAGACGAAACTGGCAATCGTGTAGACCTGGCCCGCCATATAGACGTTCATCACGCGCAAGAACCAGGGAACGATCAAATCCATCATCAGGTTGGGAATGACCTGCCAGTCGATCTCATAAAAGCGCGCGAGATCGGGATCGGAGCTGATGTTCGCAATCACCTGCATACGCGCCAAGTGATTGATGTAGTCTGACATCGGCGGCCACGGATGCAGCACGATCGGTATCGACGTGATACCGAGGAGTACCACGAAGAGCGCAGCCACCGAGATCAGGCTGAAATGGCCGGTTGCTTGATCGCAGACGATGGGCAGCTTTTCGCCTGTGCCAGGCCGGTCTGTGCCGACGCAGCCACCCGAAACTAAAGCATCGGTCGTGGCTGCGCTTGTCGTTGCTGCGGTCATGGCTGCTCTGAAGTGAGGCCAAGTGAATTTGCGCCCTGGGAAGAGGCGAAAGAGAGAGCGGCCCGGCCGTGAAAGAACGATCCCCCGGCCGCGACCCTGCCCGATTCCAGGTGAACGCAGGATGAATGTGCCGCTTGGGGATCCCGAAGCGAATCTGTGTGACAAATACGCAACTCGCGAGGAGCGCCTGAGGGACCGGCGCGCACAAGTACGGGCGATCCTCCACGATTTGGAGGTCAGCGGAGACGAAAACGATCTAGAGGTGCGCGCGATGCGTCAGATGTTCAGCACGCGGCCATAGGCATCGAGCACCGCTTCCTTCATCATCTCTGACAACGTCGGATGCGGGAAGACAGTGTGCATCAGCTCTTCTTCGGTGGTCTCGAGATTCATCGCCACAACGTAGCCCTGGATGAGCTCCGTCACCTCGGCGCCGACCATATGGGCGCCCAGGAGCTGGCCGGTCGCCTTGTCGAAGATCACCTTGACCAGGCCCTGGTCCTCGCCGAGCGCAATCGCCTTGCCGTTGCCGATGAACGGAAAGCGTCCGACCCGCACGTCGAGCTTCTTCTCTTTCGCTGCCTGCTCGGTGAGGCCAACCGAGGCGATCTGCGGCGAGCAATAGGTGCAGCCCGGGATCATGCGCTTGTCCATAGGATGCGGATTCAAGCCCTTGATCGCCTCGATGCAGATGACGCCCTCGTGCTCGGCCTTGTGCGCCAGCATGGGCGGGCCCGAGACGTCGCCGATCGCGTAGATGCCGGACACACTGGTGCGATTGTATTGATCGACCACGATGGTTCCCCGCTCGGTCTTCACGCCGAGCTTTTCGAGGCCGAGATTCTCGACATTGCCGACAACCCCAACCGCCGAAATCACACGCTCGACGGTGAGCGAAAGCGTGCCGCCCTTGCCGTCGTCGATGCTAGCAGTGACGCTGTCGGTCCTCTTCTCCAGCTTGGTCACCTTGGCGCCAGTCAAGATCTTGATGCCTTGCTTCTCGAACACCTTGCGCGCGAAGGCCGCGATCTCGGCGTCCTCGACGGGCAGGATCTGCGGCAGCACTTCTACCAGGGTCACATCGGCCCCGAACGTCCGATAGAAGCTCGCAAACTCCACTCCGATCGCGCCCGAGCCGACCACGAGCAGCGACTTCGGCATTCGCTCCGGCACCATCGCTTCGAAATAGGTCCACACAAGCTTCTTGTCGGGCTCTAGTCCCGGCAGCACACGTGGGCGCGCGCCGGTCGCGATGATCAGGTGCTTGGCCTGATAGGCGCCGGGTCCGAGCGCGCCCTTGGGCGCGGCGGTCTTCGATTGCTTGACGCTCACCTTGCCGGGCGCTTCGATGGCGGCCTCGCCCCAGATGACGGCGACCTTGTTCTTCTTCATCAGGAAGCCGACGCCGTCATTGAGGCGCTTCGACACACCACGCGAGCGCTGCACCACTGCGCCGGCGTCGAAGCCGACGCTCGCCGCCGCCAAGCCATAATCCTTAGCGTGCTGGAAATAGTGAAAGATCTCGGCCGAGCGCAAAAGCGCCTTGGTCGGGATGCAACCCCAGTTGAGACAGATGCCGCCGAGATAATCGCGCTCGATGATTGCGGTCTTGAAGCCGAGTTGGGCCGAGCGGATGGCGGTGACATAGCCGCCCGGGCCGGAGCCGATGATGATGACGTCGAAATTGTTGTCCGCCATGAGGCTGTTAGAGCGCATTTCCGATCGAATAGATCGGGATAAGCCCTACTTTCTTTTGCGTTGGCGCATGTTCTTGTCGGAAAGCCGGTGCCCACTTTCCGGAACATGCGCTAAACCACCATCATCACCGGGTTTTCGATAAGGACCTTGAACGCGCCGATGAGCTCGGCGCCGAGCGCGCCGTCGACGGCGCGATGATCACACGACATGGTCACGCTCATGATATGCGCCGCCTCGACCTTGCCGTCCTTGACGATGGCGCGCTCCTCGCCGGCGCCGACCGCCAGGATCGTGGCATGTGGCGGATTGATCACGGCGGTGAAATCCTTGATCCCGTACATGCCGAGGTTCGAGACAGCCGTGCTGCCGCCTTGATATTCCTGCGGCTTGAGCTTGCGCGCACGCGCCCGCGCCGCGAAATCCTTCATCTCGTTGGAGATTGCCGACAGCGATTTCGCCTCCGCCTTGCGAATAATCGGCGTGATCAGCCCGCCCTGCATCGCGACCGCAACGCCGACGTCGGAATGCTGATGCTGAAGCATGCCGCCCTCGGTCCAGGTGACGTTGGCGGTCGGCACGCGCTGCAGCGCGAGCGCCAGCGCCTTGATGACGAAATCGTTGACCGAGAGCTTATACGTCGGCTTGCCGTCCTTGTCCTTGGGCGCGGCGGCGTTGATCTCTTCGCGTGCGGCCAAAAGCTTGCCGATGTTGCAGTCGATGGTGAGATAGAAGTGCGGGATGGCCTGCACCGAGGCGGTGAGCCGCTGCGCGATCGTTCGACGCATGCCGTCGTGTGGCACGACCTGATAGCTGCCAGGTTCGTAGAGGGCGAGGATCTGCTGGTCCGACATCGAAGGGGCGATGGCGGGCGTTGGCGCGCCTGCGGGCGCTGCCGGCGCGCGGAGACCCTGGCCCGATTTCGCGCTCTCGACATCGCGCGCAATAATCCTTCCGTGCGGACCCGAACCCTGGATGCGGGCAAGCTCGATGTCGGCAGCCTTCGCCAGGCGCCGCGCCAATGGTGAAGCAAACAAACGAGCGCCATGACCATTGGGGCGCGGTGCCTCCGCGGCCGGCGGAGCAGATGGGCGTGGTGCTGCTTGGACCGCGGGCGACGGTGCTGCGGGCGGAGTGCTGACAGGTTTCGCCGGCGCTTCCGCGGCCTTTGCGGCTGCCGGCACTGCGGCAGCACCCTTGGTGGCCGCTGCTGCGGCAGCCTTTGGATCCTCGCCTTCCTGCGCCAACACAGCGATGAGCGAGTTCACCGAGACATCCTGCGTGCCCTCCGGCACGACGATCTTGGCGAGCACGCCATCGTCGATCGACTCGTATTCCATCGTCGCCTTATCGGTCTCGATCTCGGCGATCACGTCACCGGCTTTGACCTTGTCGCCTTCGTGCTTGAGCCATTTGGATAGGTTGCCCTTCTCCATGGTGGGCGAAAGCGCGGGCATGAGAATGTTGACCGGCATGGCGCTCGCCTCGATGGATCAGCGGTAGCAAACGGATTTGGCCGCCTCGACCACTTCGGCGACCGAAGGCAGCGCGAGCTTCTCGAGATTGGCCGCATAGGGCATCGGCACATCCTTGCCGGCGACCCGCGTGATCGGTGCATCGAGGAAGTCGAAAGCCTGTTCCATGACGGACGCCGCGATCTCGGAGCCGACGCCGGATTGCTTCCAGCCCTCCTCTACGGTCACCAGGCGTCCGGTTTTCTTGACTGATGCAGCAATGCTGTCGACATCCATCGGCTTGAGGGTTCTGAGATCGATGACCTCGGCCTCGATGCCCTCGGCCGCGAGTGCTTCGGCGGCCTTCAGCGCGTAGGTCATCCCCATGGACCAGGCCACCAGAGTGACATCCTTGCCGCTGCGCACGATCTTGGCCTTGCCGATCGGCACCACGTAGTCGTCGAGCTTCGGCACCGGAAAGCTGTGCCCGTACAGGATTTCGTTTTCCAGGAAGATGATGGGATTGGGATCGCGAATCGCCGCCTTGAGCAGTCCCTTGGCGTCCGCCGCGCTGTAAGGTGCAACGACCTTGAGGCCCGGGATGTGCGAATACCAGGCGGTGAAGTCCTGACTGTGCTGTGCGGCAACGCGTGCGGCCGGGCCGTTCGGCCCGCGGAACACGATCGATACCGCGACCTGGCCGCCCGACATGTAGCGCGTCTTGGCGGCGGAATTGATCAGGTGGTCCATGGCCTGCATGGCGAAATTGAAGGTCATGAATTCAACGACCGGCTTGAGCCCAGCGAGTGCCGCCCCGATACCGAGCCCGGCGAAACCATGCTCGGTGATCGGTGTATCGATGACGCGGCGCGCGCCGAATTCCTGCAGCAGGCCCTGCGTCACCTTGTAGGCGCCCTGATATTCGGCGACCTCCTCGCCCATAACGAACACGTCGGTGTCGCGGCGCATCTCTTCGGCCATGGCATCGCGCAGCGCCTCGCGTACCGTCATGGTGGTCATCTCGGTGCCGGCAGGCACCTCAGGTTCCGGCACGGTCGGGGGCTTGGGCGGCTGAGCCGTAGCGGGTGCGGGCTCAGTCGGTGCTTTAGGCGGTGCTGATGGTTTCGCGGCAGCAGGCTGGGCCGGCGGCGCGGCCGCGGGCTTTTCCTTCGCCGCGCCGAGCTTTTCACCGTCCGCCAGAATAGTTGCGATCGGCGTATTGACGGCGACATCGGCGGTGCCTTCCGGCACCAGGATCTCCCCGAGCGTGCCTTCGTCGATTGCCTCGACCTCCATAGTCGCCTTGTCGGTCTCGATCTCGGCGATGACATCCCCCGGCTTGACCTTATCTCCCGCCCGCTTCAGCCACTTGGCGAGATTGCCCTTTTCCATTGTGGGCGACAGGGCGGGCATCAGGACTTGGATGGGCATGGAAATTCTTGGCGGTTCTTGGAGATCGACTGGATTTCGGCGGTTCGCAAACGTGCGTGCGTGGCTTTTGGCCTATTGCACCACGTCGGTATAGAGCTCGGCCGGGTCCGGCTCGGAGTCGTGGGTCGCGAATTCGGATGCTTCGTTGACGGCGGCGCGCACCTCAGCATCGATCTTCTTGAGCTCGTCCTCGGTCGCCCAGGACTTTGAGAGAAGCCGCGCCCGCACCTGCTCAATCGGGTCATGCTCGGTGCGTACCCTGTCGACTTCTTCTTTCGGCCGGTACTTGGCTGGATCGGACATGGAGTGGCCGCGATAGCGGTAGGTGAGCATTTCGAGGATGATCGGCCCGTTGCCCTCGCGGCACCATTTCACGGCTTTCTCGCCGGCAGCCTTTACTGCGCGCACGTCCATGCCGTCGACCTGCTCGCCCGGAATATCGAAGGACGAGCCGCGCTGGGAGAGATTGGTGGTGGCCGATGCGCGGGAGACCGAGGTTCCCATGCCATAGCGGTTGTTCTCGATCACATAGACCACGGGCAGGCTCCAGAGCTTCGCCATGTTGAAGCTTTCGTACACTTGGCCCTGGTTGGCCGCTCCGTCGCCGAAGTAGGTCAGGCACACGTTATCGTTGCCACGATATTTATTTGCAAAGGCAAGCCCGGTCCCGAGCGGGACCGGCGCACCGACGATGCCATGGCCGCCGAAAAAGCCCTTCTCCACCGAGAACATGTGCATGGAGCCGCCTTTGCCTTTGGAGTAACCGCCCCGCCGCCCGGTCAGCTCTGCCATCACTCCTTTGGGGTCCATGCCGCAGGCCAGCATGTGGCCGTGATCCCGGTAGCCGGTTATGACCTGGTCGCCCGCCTTAAGCACCATCTGCATGCCGACGACCACCGCCTCCTCGCCGATATACAGGTGGCAGAAGCCGCCAATCAGCCCCATGCCGTACAGTTGTCCGGCCTTCTCCTCGAATCGCCTGATGCGCAGCATCTGGCGGAAGGCGGTGAGCTCCTGGTCTTTGTTGAATTCAGGCACAATGGCTGTCGTTGCGTCCGTCGCAGCTGCCTGGTCGGCGGCGGGACGCCGCACTGCGGTGGAATGAGTAGCTTGTTTCGGGCTGGCGACCGCCATGGGAATCCTCAATAACGGCGGCCGCGAACTGGGCCAATGGCCGCCCCTCCCCTTAAAACATTTTCGCCAGAAGTGGAATCCGCATTTCGGCGGTTACCAATGCAAGATTCTGGCAACCTTCTGGGGAAAAGCGCGTTAGTGCCGCCGATTGTGGGGTTCGCTATACCTTGCGGCCGCCTTGCAAGCCTAATTCGGAATCAAAAGGGACACTATCAAGTCCATGAAGCTCCGTCGCATTAGCGGACAGCCATGCGCAAATCTTACGGCCGCTGCGGCTTGAGCATCAGCGTCAGGTCGCGCGGATCCGCATCATCCAGCAGCGCCCGCGCGCGTTCGTCGAGCAGATCAGGGTCGATATTGTCGGACTTGAGGAGCGATACCCGCCGCTGCCAGACCGCTCGTTCAGACTTGACGCTGTCGAGGTCGCGCGTGAGTTGCGCGATATCCTGGTCGAGGTCGCGCTTGGCGATCAGGCCGTGCTCGCCCGTATAAGCGTTGACCCAAAAATAGCCAATGAGCATCGCCGCAATCGTATAGAGCGCGAGCGTGCTGAGGCAGCTACGGAGCCATCGGCGCGTGACCATCGCGTCAAGATGCGGCGGCGAGCTTAAGGCGGCTTTAACGAAACGCGCCTGAACGCGGCTTGCCCCGCATCAGCTCAAGCCGCCGCCATGCCCTTTATGGTACGCCGCCCGGCATACTGGGCTTGCTGCCCAAGCTCCTCCTCGATGCGCAGGAGCTGATTGTATTTCGCAGTGCGATCCGAGCGGGCGAGCGAGCCGGTCTTGATCTGTCCGCAATTGGTGGCGACGGCGAGGTCGGCGATGGTTGCGTCCTCGGTCTCGCCGGAACGATGGGACATCACGGCGCTGTAGGCTGCCCGATGCGCCATCTCGACCGCGGCGAGCGTCTCGGTCAGCGTGCCGATCTGGTTGACCTTGATGAGGATGGAATTGCCAAGGCCGCGCTTGATGCCTTCGGCAAGCCGCGTGACGTTTGTCACGAACAGGTCGTCACCCACGAGCTGGCATTTGCCGCCGATGAGATCGGTCAGCATCTTCCAGCCGGCAAAATCGTCCTCCGCCATCCCGTCCTCAATGGACACAATCGGATAGCGCGAAACGAGCTCCGCGAGGTACTTTGCCTGCTGCTCGGGCGAGCGCGTTTTGCCTTCGCCTTCATAATGATAGGCCCCGTCCTTGAAGAATTCGGTGGAAGCTGGGTCGAGGGCGAGAACCACATCCTTGCCGGGGGTGTAGCCGGCGCTCGAGATTGCCTTCATGACAAGATCGAGCGCTGCATCGGCCGACTGCAGATCGGGGGCAAAGCCGCCCTCGTCACCCACATTGGTATTGTGGCCGGCAGACTTGAGCGCAGCTTTCAGCGTGTGGAAAATCTCCGCGCCGGCGCGCAGGCCCTCCGCAAACGAGGACGCGCCGACCGGCATGATCATGAATTCCTGAAAATCTATCGGGTTGTCGGCATGCACGCCGCCGTTGACGATATTCATCATTGGGACCGGCAGCACACGCGCCGAGACGCCGCCCACATAACGGTAGAGTGGCAGCGCATTGGCGTGGGCCGCCGCCTTGGCGACCGCGAGCGAGACGCCGAGCACCGCGTTGGCGCCGAGGCGAGCCTTGTTTGGCGTGCCGTCGAGGGCGATCAGTGTCTCGTCGATCTTGGCTTGCGCCTCCGCATCCATCCCGCCGACAGCATCGAAGATCTCGCCGTTGACCGCCTCGACCGCCTTGCGCACCCCCTTGCCGAGATAGCGGCTCTTGTCGTCGTCGCGCAGCTCCACGGCCTCATGGGCACCTGTCGATGCGCCTGAAGGCACCGCAGCGCGGCCTCTCGAGCCGTTCTCGAGCTCGACCTCGACCTCAACGGTCGGATTGCCGCGGCTGTCGAGGATTTCGCGACCGATGATATCCACAATGGCGGTCATGATGCCCCTTTATTCAAGATCCTGTCCGCCGGGCTTGTAAGCGATCAGCAGGCAATCGCAAGAGCCATGCGGGCTTCCTGGTCCCGGCCGAAGAGTCGCTACCTTGCCAGGCTATGGAGTGGGTTGTGATTGGTACGGGTCCCGGTTCAGCAGCGCATCACGGCATTTCGCCAAAGTGGTGATGCCAGGGCCGCGTTGCGCTGCGCCAGGGACGCGGGCCTTAGCCCCAATAGGGTCAAGCCCGGCACAAGCTCGGTTGAAGGTCGCTTTACCGAACGGGCTGAGCAGACTTGCTATAGGGGCCTGGTAACAAAAAGCATTGCAAACCTCGCGTCATATCCCACAAATCCGCAACTTCGGAACGAAAGAGCTGGAAGCCAATGTCTCGCCCGCCCGTGCTCGGTCGGCCAAGCCGCATCCCTGCCTCGCCGGCGGCAGCAACGCTCGATCGGGTGGCCAATCCGCATCCCGACACGAATTATCTCGCCCGCTTCACGGCGCCCGAATTCACCGTCATGTGCCCGGTCACCGGGCAGCCCGACTTCGCCCTACTGGTCATCGACTATGTGCCGGCGAGATGGCTCGTCGAATCGAAATCACTCAAGCTTTATCTCGCAAGCTTCCGCAATCACGGCGGTTTTCATGAGGAGTGCACGGTCGCGGTGGGTCGAAAGGTGGTCCAGGCGATCAAGCCGAAATGGCTGCGAATCGGCGGCTATTGGTATCCACGCGGCGGCATGCCGATCGATGTCTTCTGGCAGACCGGCCGGCTGCCCGCGGGCGTCTGGGTCCCCGATCAAGGGGTTGCGCCCTATCGGGGCCGGGGATAACCAAAGCATAAAGAAATATGCTGGCCGCGTTGGCACCAGGAGGAACAGATGCATCGACCCAACCGTCCCTTGCGCCCGACGGCGGAGCACACGCGCCGTCACGTCAATCTGGGTCTCGCCGCGGTTGCGCTCGGCGTTGCCGCGCTTCCCCGTTCGGCATCGGCGCAGCTGAGCTCCGGGCAGCCGATCCGCATCATCGTCCCGTTCGCGCCCGCAGGTTCCTCCGATGTGATCGCGCGAGTGCTGCAGGTGCCGCTGCAACAAGCTCTCGGTCACACCGTCATCATTGAAAATCGCGCCGGCGCCGGTAGCAATCTCGGCACCACCGAAGTCGCGCGCGCCAAGCCCGATGGATACACGCTGCTCATTTCGAGCAGCGCCTTCGTGGCCAATCCGGCACTATACAAGACTGCTCCCTTTGATCCCGCGAAGGATTTCGTGCCGATCGCGGCGCTCCCGGTCGCCCCCAATATCGTGGTCGTGCAGGCGAAATCGCCGATGCGGTCGCTCGCCGACGTGATTGCGCGCGCCAAGGCCGATCCCGGAAAGCTCAACTACGCGACCCCCGGAAACGGCACGACGCCGCAGCTGATGATGGAATCCTTCAAGCTGAAGGCCGGCATCAATATCACCAACATCGCCTATGGGGGCGGTGGACCGGCCACTATGGCCTTGCTCAGCGGCACCGTCGATCTGTTGTCCACGGCGCTGCCTGGTGCGCAGGAGCAGGTGAAGACCGGCAGCATGCGCGGCCTTGCGATCACCACCGCGCAGCGCTGGCCCGATCTTCCCGATGTGCCGACCTTCGCGGAAGCCGGTTTGCCCGACGTCGCACTCGATACCGAGCATTTCTTCATGGCGCCGGCCGGCACCCCGCAGGAGATCGTCCAGCTGCTGACCAAGGCGGCGCTGACTGCGCTTGCGCAGGAGGATGTGAAGAAGCGCGTGCGCGAGCTCGGCTACGTCTGGGTGGCGGGCGGGCCCGACGTCGTCAAGCAGCGGATCGCCAAGAACGTGCCGTTCTTCAAAGAGCTGGTGGCCAACGCGAAGATCCCGCTGATTGATTGAACCCTAACGCCCCGCCGCGCCGCCAACGGTGGCAAGCAACGCTCGCATCGTCTGCGCCGGGTCCGCTGATCGCATCACTGAACCCATGACGGCGACGCCACGCGCGCCCGCCGCGAGCACCTCGGCGGCGCGCGCCGCATTAATGCCGCCGATGGCAAGGAGTGGCACCTGCGCGGCCTGCGCGATCTCGGCAAGCCCCTTGCGGCCGATCTCCGGTCCATAGCCGGGCTTGCTCGGCGTTTCATAAGCGGGTCCGGCAATTGCATAGTCGACCGCGCGAGGATTAATCGCCTCAGCCTCGGTCACGGTGTGAATGGACACACCAATGAGCGCGTCCGCGCCCAGTATCGCGCGGCTGCGGACCGTGTCACTGCCGGCGGACAAATGCACGCCGTCGGCGCCGCAGGCTTTGGCGAGCGCCGCATCACCGTGCACCGAGAGGCGCGCCCCTCCCCGCCGCGCAATCGCCGACAGGGTCCGCGCCAATGCGATCTGATCGTCGGCGGACAAATCTTTCTCGCGCAGGCTGACCCAGCGGCAGCCGGCCTCGACCGCCGCCTTCACCACCTCGGCAAGCGGCAGGCGGGCCTGATGGCGATCGGTGACAAGGAGAAGCGGCGGATCGGGCAGCCTCACGCTCAAGTCCCGACCAGGCCGAATTGCGGGCTCGAAGGCTCCGCATGGGCGAGCTTGGGGATGCGTCCGGCAAGGCGTGCAAACCGCCCTGCCGTGACGGCGGCGCGCATGCTTGCCGCCATCATCACCGGATCGCGCGCCTTGGAGACGGCGGTGTTGAGCAGCACTGCGGCGCAGCCGAGCTCCATGGCGAGCGCCGCATCCGAGGCGGTGCCGATACCGGCATCGAGCACCACCGGGACCGGAGAGCGTGCGCAGACAAGCTCGATCAAATGCGGGTTGGCAATGCCGAGGCCGGAGCCGATCGGCGAGCCGAGCGGCATGACGGCCGCGGCACCGGCATCGGCGAGCTTGCGGCACACGACCGGATCCTCGGTGCAGTAGGGCAGCACAGTGAACCCTTTGGCGACCAGCATCTCGGTCGCGCGCACCAGCTCCTCGGTGTCCGGATAGAGGAGCTCGCGGTCGCCGATCACCTCAAGCTTGATCCAATTCGAAGAGAGCGCCTCGCGCGCAAGCTCGGCGGTCAGCACCGCGTCCTTGGCGGTCTGGCAGCCGGCGGTATTGGGCAGGAAATGGATGTTCTTCGGCACGAGGTCGACGAGGCTCTCGTCCTCGCCCGCGAGACTGATGCGACGGATCGAGGCGGTCACCATCTCGGTTCCACTCGCGGTGATCGAGTCGAGCATGACCTTGCGGTTGGGATACCCGGCGGTGCCGAGGAACAGCCGCGAGCCGAATTCGCGGCCGGCGATGATGAGCGGATCGGTGACTGCCATGTGAGCTCCGAATGCAATCAGCTGATGCGGTTAGCCGCCCTGGCGCGCGCGCACGATCTCGACGCTGTCGCCGGCCTTGAGGGGCGTCTCGCCCCAGGCCGCGCGCGGCACCACCGCCCCATTGAGGGCGACCGCGATCCCGCGCTGACCGACATCGACCGCCTTCTCTTCCAACAGCGCCGCAAGCGTTGCGGCGGCAAGCGGCTCGTCGGCGCCGTTGATGCGGATGCGCGCATGCGGCGATGGGGTCGTTTCGCTCTGCATTGATCCATTCTACTCCGCGGCCTTGGCAGGCGTGAACCGCTCGATGCCGAACGGGCGGATCGCCGGCTCGAGCATGCCGTCCAGCACGAACCGCGCGATCGCATCCGCGGTGACCGGCGCCAAGAGAATTCCGTTGCGGTGATGGCCGGTCGCGTAGACGAGGCCATCGAGCGCGGCCGGCCCGAGGATCGGGGCATCGTCGCGGCTGCCGGGCCGATGGCCGACCCACATTTCATCGATCGGCAACTCTTCGATTGCCGGCACCGCGCGCCAGGCGGCTTCGAGCAGCGTCAGCACGCCGCCGGCCGTGAGGGTCGTATCGAACCCCTTCTCTTCCACGGTCGCGCCGCAGATGAGCCGGCCATCGAGGCGCGGCACCATGTAGATGCCGGGCCCCCAGATCACATGCCGGATGAGCGGCGCCTCGGGATCCATGCGCAGAGAAAGCATCTGTCCTTTGATCGGCCGCACCGGCGGCAGCGCCTGCGGGGGCAGGACGCCGGTGCTCGCTGCGACATTGCGCGACCAGGCGCCGGCCGCGAGCACCACGACATCGGCGAAGTGCTTCTCGCCATTCGCCAGCACCACTCCGTCAACGCGGCGGCCCTGGGCTGAGATTGTCGTCACGGCTTGATGCTCGTGAATGCTGGCGCCGGCTCTCTCCACGGCAAGGCGCAAGGCAAGCGCAAGCTTGCGATTGTCGACCTGATGGTCTTCGGGCGCAAACACGGCGCCTGCGAGCTTGCCGGCGAGATGCGGCTCACGCTTGCGGGTCTCGGCCGCGGAAATCCATGCCAGCGGCAGATCAAGCTTGCGCTGGAACTCGAGGTGGTGATGCAGCCGCGCCTGGTCGTCGGCGGTGAGCGCGATCACCAGCGTTCCCTCGCGCCGCAGCTCCACATCGATACCGGAGGCCGCTTTGAGCTCCTCCGCAAAGGCAGGCCAGCGCGCCTGGCTTTCGCGGCCGAGCGCAACCAGCGCCTCCTCGCCCGGCTCGGCCTCCGCGCAGGCCGCGAGCATTCCGGCTGCCGCATGGGTTGCTCCACCGCCGGCCGCGCCGCGGTCGAACACGGCAACCTTCACACCGCGCGCAGCCAGCCGCCAGGCGATCCCGAGGCCGACAACGCCCGCCCCGATGATGGCGACGGATTTGGACTTGAGGTCAGGCACGCGGCTCAACAGGCGGCTCCCTTCGCTGGAATGACCCAGACAGGTTCGATGGGTTTGATCTCAGCCGCGGTTGCCGCGGCACCCCAGGCCGTAGACCCTCATCATGGGGATTTTCAAAGGCTTACACAAGAGGCTTGGATTAGGCCAAGAGGTCTCGACCGCTCCTGCATCGATTGTGCGGGCCAAGTTGGCTAAGGTGTGCGCCTCGCCGGAGAATCCGTTCGCTCAGCACGGATCGATACGATGTGGAACAGGCCTTCAGCTTTCGCCGCCTCGATTGCGTTTTTCGCCTGCACCCTGGCGCCGGCGTCCTCCGCCGTGGCGCAGGCCGCTCTAACTGGGCAAGTCACCTCCGCGGAGGAAGGCCCGATGGAGGGCGTGGTTGTCAGCGCCAAGAAGCTCGGCTCCCCGATGACGCTTTCGGTCGTAAGCGATGCGCAGGGCCGCTACAGCTTTCCGGCCTCGCGCCTGGCGCCCGGACACTATGCGATCAAGATCCGCGCAACCGGCTACGACCTCGACGGTGAGAGATCCGCGGACGTCCGGTCGGGCACGATCACGACTGCCGATCTCAGCCTCAGAAAGACGAAGGACATTTCGGCGCAGCTCACGAATGCGGAATGGCTCGCGAGCATGCCGGGCACCGACGCCCAGAAGAAGTCGCTGCTCAACTGCGTCAACTGCCACACGCTCGAGCGGATCGTGCGCTCGACCCATAACGCTGCCGAGTTCATGCAGGTCATTCAACGCATGTCCGGCTACTATCAGGGCAGCACGCCGCTCCACTCGCAGCGCTTTGCCCAGGACGTGCAGCGTCCGCTTGGGACGGAGGCGAAGGGGCTTGCCGAATACCTCGCTTCGGTGAACTTGAGCACCGGTGACCGCTGGAGCTATTCGCTGCGGACTTTTCCCCGCCCGACCGGCAATGCGACGCACGTAGTGGTCACCGAGTACGCGCTGCCGAGCCCGGAGATTCAGCCGCACGATGTCGTCGTCGACTCGGCAGGGCTGGTCTGGTTCTCGGATTTTGGCGAACCCTACCTTAGCCGGATGGATCCCAACTCGGGCGAGACGCAACGTTTTCCTCTGCCGATCGTGAAGAAGGGGCTGCCGGTCGGCTCGCTCGATCTCGAGACGGACCCGGACGGGAATCTTTGGATCGGCATGATGCAGCAGGGCGGGATCGCGAAATTTGACAAGAGGACCGAGACGGTTGTGCCCTACCCGCTTCCGGACAAGTGGCAGACCGACGGTTCCACCTACCAACAGGCAACCGCAGCTCATTCCAACGTCGACGGCAAGGTCTGGTCCAAGAACTCGGAAGGGAACCAGCTGTTGCGCTTGGACCTCAAGACCGGCGACTGGGAGAACTTCGGCGCCCTGAAGGACCCGGTGACCAACCGGAATATCGCCATGTACGGCATGCCATCCGACAGCCGCAACAATGTTTATCTGCTCGACATCTCGGCGGGGAGCATCGCCCGCCTCGATGCCAAGACGCGGCAGCTCACGGTCTATCGCACCCCCACCCCCAATTCCCGGCCGCGCCGCGGCCGCGTCGATGCCCAGGATCGCTTGTGGTTCGGCGAATATGCCGGCAATGCGATCGGAATGTTTGATCCTCAGAGCGAGCATATCACCGAGTGGCGGCTGCAGACGCCCTGGAGCGAGCCCTACGATGTGGCGCTGGGCAAGGACGGCATGGCTTGGACCGGCTCGATGCTTACCGACCGGGTCGCGCGGCTGGATCCCGACACGGGTCACATCACCGAGTATCTGCTGCCGCAACCGACCAACATCCGGCGGGTATTCGTCGATGACCGGACCACGCCTTCCACGCTTTGGGTCGGAAACACGCATGGCGCGTCGATCATCAAGATCGAGCCCACCGAATAGGACTGGCGACCCTCGTGAAGCAGGCGACGAGCGACGTGCGGCCGGTTCGCGCTGCCGCCGATCCGGCAGGAATGCATAGCTCGCACGCGAGGCGCTCCTGTTTTAACAGGACGGAAACAGAGGACTGCGATCAGAAAAGGGCTCCGAGCCATGAGTTCAGCGCGGAGCTTGCGGCCTCCAGTCGGATCATTTTGGCGCTGGACCGGCCCTTCCTAAGCGAAAAGACTCGCGCGTGATCGCCCACGGGACAGAACGGGGCGTTGCCTACATCGACTCGCAAATCGGGATTTTCAATTTCGCGAATAGTCTGATTTGGGCGGCAGGGTCAAGCCCTTCCACGTCTGGCGAACGTCCGGTGTCCCAAACTTTCACGGCCCGTCGATCGCGAAGACCGAGGCGACGGGCGAGCGCATGTCCCGGAAAGGCGGACACCGATTTTCCGACAAGGGCATGCGCCAATGCAAACGGGATAGGGCGCGGCGGAATGGACTTCAAGTCTGCGACTTCAGGAACTCCAGCACCACCTGATTGAAATTATCGGCGTGCTCCAGGAACGGATAGTGGCCCGCCTTGTCGAACAGGACTTTGCGCGAATTCTTGATCGCGCCGTTGAGCTTATCTGCGTTTGCCGGGGACGATAGCGGGTCGTTCTTCCCCCAGATGAGCAGCGTCGGCGCCGCAATGCCGCGCACTTCGCTCTCGCTCACACCGCCGAGCCCGCGCTCATTCGCCGTCTGCATGCTCTCGATCGTGTAGGCTGAGCGCAAGCGAAGATTGAGGTTCTGCTCGACCAACTGGTCGGTGACGAAGCTGTGGTCGTAGTAGAGCTTCTCCAGATATTCGCGGCTCTCCTCGAGCGTTCCGGCATTGGCGATCTGCCGATTGTGCCAATTGGGCGCGGCCGGTGGCGGATCTCCTGACGTGCGATAACCGCCGCCATCGACCAGCACCAAGCGGTCGACCAATTCGGGATGATGCACCGCCTGATAGAGCGCCACGCCCGCGCCCATGGACTGCCCGATGAGCGTGGCCTTCGGCACGCCAATGACCTTCATGAATTGGCCGAGAAAGCCGGCGAACACGCCGGTGTGATAGATCGTCAATGGCTTGTCGGATTGGCCGAACCCGACCTGGTCGAGCGCGATCACGCGAAAGCTTTGTGAGAGGCCCTGGATAGTCGGCATCCAGCGCGCGCCTTCGCCGCCGGTGCCATGCAGCAGGATGACCGGAGCGCCGCTGCCGGCTTCGAGATAGTGCAGCTTGAAGCCGAAGACGCTCACATCCTTGCCGGCCGGCTGCGCGCCCTCCTCGGCGCCGGCGCGGGTCAGGACCAGGAGCAGACATGCGACCAGGATGATAGGAAGGCGTCTCATGTTCGAACCCTCCGGTTTTATGGCAGGCTGAAAGCCAACAGCTCGTTGGTTGGATCGTCGGCGCCCCGGCCCTTCGCACCGCTGGTGATGTAAAGATACTTGCCCACCGCCGCAGCGCCGAAGCCATGCCGGCCGGTCGGCATCGGGGCGAGCTTGATCCAGCGGTTGCTCGTGAGGTCGAAGGCCTCGTTTTCGTCGTAAGTGCGCTTGTCGTCCTCGCCGCCGAGAAACACGATCATGTTCTGGAACAGCGTGCCTGCGCCGCCCCCGCGGGGCGTGGGGAGCAGCGGCGCGGAGGTCCATGTGTTGCTCGCTGGATCATAGATGTCGTGCAGGCCGCTCATGTCCTCGTTGGCGCCATAGCGGCCTCCGACCAGATGAATCTTTCCGTCGACCGTCACGGCGGCCATGTGGTCGCGGCCGCGCGGAAGCGGCGCTGCCGCACTCCATTTGTTGGTCGCCGGGTCATAGACCTCGTGGGCTGTGACCACCTCGTTCTCGTTCTTGCGGCCGCCGAGCGCATGCACCTTGCCGGCCACCGCCGCGACCGCAACCGAGCCGCGCGGGCTGGAGAGCGGAGGCAGCGCTGCCCAGGTATCGGACGCCGGGTCATATGCAAATGCGCTGTCGATGACGCCGGCATGGTTTGAGCCGATGAACCCGCCGAAGACATAGATTTTACCGTTGAGCGCCGCAGCGCCCACATGGTTGAAACCGTGCGGCATGGGAGCCCGCGCGCGCCATCTGTCGAGCGCGGGATCGTATTCGTCATTGTCCGCGACATCGTATTTTTGCTTGGGGTAGCTGCCGCCCAGCACATAGATCTTGTCGTTGAGGACGACTGCGGCCACCTCGTTGCGCGCGACCGGGAGCGGGGCCTTCGCAGCCCAGCTCCCCGGCAGGCTCAACGGCTGGGATTTGGCCGATACCGTGATGAGCGCGGGCGCGATCGCGGCGGCCGCGAGGCACAGGCAGCAAAACAGGGAGGCTCCGCGCCGCATGTGAACGTCAGCCCGCCAGCTTCACACGCTTCGGAGCCAGCGTCTCGAGGTGCGCGACCACCTCCGCCAGATGCATCACGTCGACGTATTTGTGATGCATGTCGAACAGATTGATCTTGTGGGACAAGAGGCAGCGATCGAAGCAACACTCCTCGACCAGGACCACGTGCAGGCCGTTGGAATAGGCATCTACCGCCGAGGCGCGCACGCAGCCGGAGGTGCTTTCCCCGCAGACGATCAGCGTCCTGATGCCGAGTTGCGTCAGATGCGCCATCAGCGGCGTGCCGAAAAAGACGCTCGCCCGCTGCTTGGTGATGATCACATCGTCAGGCTCCGGCTTGAACTCCGGCCGGATCGCGTAGTCGGCCGGATTGACCGGAGGACGATTGCGCTTGGTCGCTGCCACAAAGCCGGGCCGGCTTCCCGCACGCGTGTCGCCGGTGGAATAGAAGACCGGAAGGCCGGCCGTGCGCGCAGCAGCCAACAGGCGCTGCGTCGGCTTGATTGCCGCATGCGCATATTCGCCGCAAGAATTCGGATGGGTGCGAGCAAGCACGTGCGGCGGCTGTGCGCCTCCGGCATAGACCACTTCATAAAGATCGATGGCGAGCAGCGCCGGTGCCGGGCCGATGAAAGTCTTGCGCCGGTAGAACGCGTAGGTCTCAAGGTCCTCGGGTGAAACGATGTCCTTCCAGCAGTGATCCTCGAAATCGTCGGTCATTTGCGGCGCTGCCTCATTGATCAGTCGAGAAAGCGTAAGCGCGCAGCCCGAGGGTTGTAAACCTGCACTCGCCGCCAAGCGTAGGTCGCCGGTCCTACCGGTTTTGCACGCCCAGCAGCACACGTGCGCGCTCGACAACCGACATCGGGGTCCGCAGGATTTCGGCCACCAGATGCTCGATCGTCTCCGCGGAGGTCGGCTGCACCTCCATGTTCAATTTTTTCGCCTCGGCCAGGAACTCCGGGTCTGCGACCGCGTCCGTGAAAGCTGCGCGCAGGGCCTGGACGCGATCCGCGGGCGTGCCGGGAGGCGCCAGCAGCGGGCGGCCGAAGGACCACGGTCCGAAGTTGAGGCGAAACAGCGCGCGATCCTCCTCGGTGGCCGCAAGATCATACGCATTGGGGACATCGGGCATATCGGGATGCTTGCGCAGCCCCATCTGCACCGGCACCGAAAACTTGCCCGCCCTAAAGTCATCCCACAGGAGAGATTTGATGGCGGAGACTTGCAGCCCGCAATGGCCATCGACCTCGCCGCGCTCGGCGGCAAGGCGCACCTCTGCAAGGCCCGGATAGCTCGTGACGATCTTGAATTTCAATCCGCCGAGCGCTCCGAGCACGCGGGCGTCGACGGTCGAGCCGGAGGAGGGGCCGGTCGAGCCGAGCACGACCTCACGGCGCTTGAGATCGGCAAGTGTTTTCAGGTCCCGACTCCAGAAGGCGCAGGTCGAGATTTCGGCGTTGAGGCTGCCGATCCACCGGAAGGTCAGGGGATCGAACCTGGCATTTGCCGGATCCAGCAGGGGCTCGACGGTATTGACCGGGTTGATGATGCCGATGACCGAACCGTCCTTGGGTGCGAGGCTTGCGAGATAGGCAGTCGCCTTGAGCGACCCCGCACCCGGCATATGCTGGACGATGATGGTCGGATTGCCCGGAATGTGGCGCGCGAAGTAAGGCGCAAAAGCGCGCATATAGAACTCGAACGTAGAGCCCGGCGTGTAGCCGACAATCGCCTCGACGGTGCGGCCGCGATAGAAAGCGGCAACCGGGTCATCGGCAGCCACCGCGCCGGCGGCGGAGGCTATTGAGAGCCCGAGCGCGAAGCACATCTTCAAGCTCAGGGAGCGGGATGGCCTAATCACGGAACCAAAACCCTTCCGCCATTGATGGCCAGGCCCTGCCCGGTCATGTAAGCAGCATCTGCGCTTGCCAGGAAGGCCGCAAGCCCTGCCACATCCTCCGGGTATCCGATGCGGCCGAGCGGTATGGTCTTGGCTCCGCGCTCGATCAGCTCTTCGCGCGAGATGCCAGCCTCGAGCGGCTGCGCGGTCAGCGACACGCCGGGAATGATCCCATTGACGCGGATGTTGTGCTTGGCCCATTCGAGCGCCAGGCTTTTGGTGAGCGACAGGATCGCAGCCTTGGTGCACGCATAGGCCGCCCCATCGGGGGCGCCTTCGATGGCTCGCCCGGATGCGATGTTGATCATAACGCCACGCCCTTGGCCGATCATTCTGGGTCCGAACGCGCGTAGAATCAAAAAGGGAGCCGTGATGTTTATCCTGCAGGCTTGCTCCCAGATCTCCGGTGCGAGATCAATCAGGCTGGCACGCGGATAGATGCTGGCATTGTTGATGATGCAGTAGGGAGTGCCGAGATCTTTCAGTGTGCGCGCGACCGCCGCTTCGATTTCTGCCCGGATTCCCAGATCGACCTTGATGAAGGAAGCAACGCCGCCTTCGGCGCCGAGCCGGTGCGCAATCTCCTCGCCGGCTGAGGTGTCGATGTCCCAGATCGCGACCTTCGCGCCCATGCGGGCGAACCGGCGGGCAAACGCCTGGCCGAAGCCGCCGCTGCCGCCAGTGACCACGACGACATCGCCCTTCTTTAATCCATCGCGCGATATGCCATCTTCGGACATGCTTTGCTCGCCGCCAGGTCTTGATCCACTTCAGCTTCATTGCCGGGCTTGACCCGGCAATCCATCTTCTTGCGAAAGTCATCAGGGCGTCTCGTGCCCGACTTCGACGGGCTATGCCCGCGGGTGACGACTGAGTGAGTCTTTTCGATCGTAACATGCGCTAGTGCCCGCTCGCTCGCGCGTGCCGCAGCAGCTTGGCGCAGACAAGGCCCACTGCGAACACCACGAGCGCGCCGGCAATAAGGCTCATGCTTACCTCGCCATGCGTGAAGGTGAAGCCGTAGTAGATCGGTCCCACGGCCTGCCCGAGATAGAATGTGCTCGAATGCAGGGATGCCGCGGCACCCCGTGCCTTGGGCGAGAGCTCGGTCACGTGCACATGGATCGAGCCGTGGAGCAGGTAAAAGCCGAATCCCAGCCCGCCAAAGACGGCGAATTGCGCCCACCAGGGCAGGCCCAGGCCGATCGTCACCAGCATGGCGGCAGCGATGCTGCCGCCGGTGATCATGAGGACCGGCTGGGCAATGCGGGCGACCAGGATCGGCACCAGCATCGAATAGACCACTCCGCCGAGGCCGAAGCCGGCGATGACGAGGCCCGCAATGGCGGCGCGCATCTCCCCGGTCATAAGCAGCAGCAACGCCACGTAGGGAAAAACCCCGTGGATGAAGATGCCCTCCAGGAACACGGAGCCGAAGCAGACCTTGGCGCGCGGATCGGCGAACACGCTGCGGAAGCCGGCGACGACCGAGTCGAGCCGCAACGGCGGATGCTTCGGTTCCGTGTGGCTGCGCAGCGCCCAATAGGCAGCGCCGGTCACGATCAGGGCAAAAAGCCCGAACGAACCAAACACGCCCTGCCAGCCGGCGAAGTCGGCGATCACACCCGCAATGGACGCGCCGAGCAGGTTGCCGGTGAGGGCGACCGCGAGCAGCCGGCCGATCGCGACTTGGCGCTCATGCACGGGTACAAGATCGCCAATCAGCGCGAGCCCGATCGGAAACAGGCCGCCGGCCACGCATCCGGCAACGACACGCATCGCCACCAAGAGCGAGAAGCTTGTCGCCATCGCGCACACGATGGTCGTCAGAGCCACGACCAGCAGGCAGAACGTCATCAGCCTGGTCTTGCCGAAATGATCGCCGAACGCGCCCAGCACCGGCTGCACCAGCGCATACGGAAACGTGAACGCGCTCGACAGGAGCGCGGCGGTCTTCACATCGATGGCGAGGTCGGCTGCGATCTTCGGCACCAGCGGATCGACCGCGCGGTTGAAGATGGTGGAGGCAAACACCACCAGGCTGACAATTCTGAGGGTCGTGAAAATGGGTTGGCTCTCGATGTTTGTTGCCGCGGATTAGCTCCAATCGGAGTCATGGCTGGGCTTGTCCTGGCTTGTCCCGGCCATCCACGTTTTCAACGCCACGCGGCAAGAAAGACGTGGATGCCCGGCATAAAGCGCATAAAGCCGGGCATGACTAGGCAGGGGATGTCGCCTGGCCCTTAGCCAGCTTGTCGAACTGCATCAAGGTGCGAAGGAGCGGCTCCATCTCCTTGAGCGGCATCATATTTGGTCCGTCGGAGGGAGCACGGTCCGGGTCTTGGTGGGTCTCGACGAAGACGCCCGCAATGCCAACCGCGACCGCGGCGCGCGCCAGCACCGGAACGAACTCACGCTCGCCGCCCGATGCCGTGCCCCTGCCGCCCGGCTGCTGAACCGAATGGGTTGCATCGAAGATCACCGGTGCGTGCGTTGTGCGTGCGAGGATCGGCAGCGCGCGCATATCGGAGACCAGCGTGTTGTAGCCGAACGAGACGCCGCGTTCGGTCACCAATACCTTTGGATTTCCGGCGCCGGTGATCTTGGCGACCACGTTGGCCATATCCCAGGGCGCCAAAAACTGTCCCTTCTTGACATTGACGGCCCGCCCGGTTGCGGCGGCGGCGATGAGCAAGTCGGTCTGCCGGCAGAGAAACGCGGGGATCTGCAGCACGTCGACCACCTCGGCGAGGAGCGCGCATTGCTGCGTTTCATGCACGTCGGTCAGGACCGGCAAGCCCAACGCGCGGATGTCGGCAAAGATCGGCAGGGCCGCTTCAAGCCCGAGCCCGCGTGCGCTGGAAGCGCTGGTGCGGTTCGCCTTGTCGAAGGAGGTCTTGTAGACGAAGCCAATGCCGAGCCGCGCGGTCACCTCCTTCAAGGCCGAAGCCATCTCCAGCGCATGCGCGCGGCTTTCGAGCGCGCACGGACCGGCGATCAGCGCGAGCGGCAGGTCATTGCCGAAACGCGCGCCACCGACGGCGACCACCGGGTCAGGCAGCGAGTTATTGCTGTATTTCACGTCCATGGGCGGGACCATGCCGCCCGACCGAAGAACGGTCAACTATTGGCGCCGCCGCCAGCGGAGGCGAAGACCAGGGTTGCGCCCATGGCGGCCTGCGGCGGCACCACGACCTGCCCCATATGCGTTGCATGCGAAATCTCGCCGGCCGTGAGCGTCGCAGTGAGGACACCCTGCTCGCGCACCGCAAAGCGAATGGCCGCAAGCCGTGCGCCGCCCGAAAGGTCAGGTGGCGCCACGCCGAAATGACTGCGGAAGGCAGCATCGTCCATGACGCTGAGGTCGCCGCGCGGCGTACGCGCCGTCACGGCCCCTGAGGTCGCGTTGAGCTCGCGCTCGCCCGTGAAGGCCGAGAGGAAGATGTGATGGTCGCTCGGATTTTCGGCGACGATCACAGCGCCTGCGATGGCGCTTGCTCCATTACGGTGCTGCTGTAGCGCCGGATTCCAGAAGCTCTGCGAATTGAGCTGCTGGCATGTCGCAAAGCCGATTTGAGGGGCGCGGCCATCGCGCGCAAAAGCAAGCGAGAAGCCGAGCGTCACGGGGCTGCCGTCCGCGGCCTTGCCTTCGCGCTCGAACCGCTGCGCCGAGGAGAGCGCGATCCCCGCAACCCCGAAATCGCGGGCATCGGCCCCGGCGAGCGGACTTTCCAGCATCAGAAAGGAGAGCCCCTCCTGGCTTTGCAGGAATCTCTGATTGAAGCGTCCGAACAGTTCCGCAATACCTTCCCCGCCCAGCTTGTCGGGCTCCACGACTGCAAGCAGCTCGATGAAGAATCCGGGTAGCTGCACGATGTTATTGTGCGTGCCCCAGGGATGGCGATTGCGCGGCCCGACCGTGAAGCCAAGCCGCCGGTAGAGATCGGCAGCCGCGTCGAGGTTGCGCACTGCATGGACGACATGATCAAGACCGCGAGGCATCGAACGTGTTTCTCCTGTCCCGAAATTGCCCACGAGACCGCCGCGGACTCCTACGTGTGGAATGGTCCCGGCTCAAGGCCCGTAGATATCAAGACAGCGGGTCTTTCCAGGCGAGTCGTCCCGGCCGCGCGCAGCGGAGAGCCGCGACCCATAAACCTCCGCGAATGCGAGGGCGCGTCGCGGTATGGGTTACTGCTTGCGCAGGAACGATCTCTGCGCCTGTGGTTGAAACTCTCGGGTCTGTCATGCGCGATCGAGTGCCGCTTTCACGCGTTCCGGCGTGAACGGCACGCGTCGCAAGCGCACGCCGGTCGCATCGAACACGGCATTTCCGATCGCGGCCGGCACGAGGCCCAGCGCCATCTCGGCGGCCCCAGAGGGCGCTGCCTCCGGGCGGTCGATCAGCACAATGTCGATCCGCGAAGGCACCATATCCACGTGCAGCACCGGGTAGGTGGACCAATCGACGCTGGTCACCATGTTTTCATCAAAACGCACTTCCTCGAACATCGCCCGGCTGGTGCCGTAAACGAGCTGGCGCTCGATGACGTGGTGCAAGGTCTCCGGATTGACGATCAGGCCGACGTCATGGGCGCAGACATAGCGGGATATATCGATCTTGCCGCTCTGGCGATGCACCTGCACTTCGGCGATGAGCGCGATGAAGGTATCGAAATGGCGGCGGAACGCGATGCCGCGCCCGGTCGCAACCTCATCGCCCCTGCCCTTGCGCGGCGAGGTGCGCTTGTCCCAGCCGTAGTGCTCGGCCGCAACCCTGACGGCGTCGCGGTCGCGCGGGTTCTTGAGATATTTTAGGCGAAATTCCACCGGATCGGTATTGGTCGCGGCCGCCACCTCATCCATGAAGGATTCGCTGCCGAACAGGATCGGCGGGCCGTAAGGATCGCGCAGATGCGTCGAGCGCAGCGGCGAGGCGCGATCCAGAAGCGGCGGGATCGTCTCCCAGCCGAGGCGCCCATGATCGAATGTGTAGGAAGCAACCGGAATCTCAAATCCCTGCTCCGGCTTCAGCGGCAGGCGCAGAAGATGCCCGGCGAGCACGTCCACCGCCCTGCCCTCGCGGGTCGACACATCGAGGCGCGAGAACGCCTTGCCGATATTCTCGTAGGCGATGACCTTGCCGTCCGCATCGATACCGGCGCGATTGCGGCTGACCGATGCGGTCCCTTTGGGATCCCAGGCGAGCCCCTCATGCCGCATATATTGCACGCGCACAGGGCGACCGAGATGCTGTGACAGCACGGCCGCATCCGCGGTCGCATCTCCGGCATCATTGCGCCCGTAGGAGCCGGTGCCAAACATCCAGATCGCTCGCACATTCTCCCGCGGCAAGCCGAGCAGCTCGGCGACGCAGGCCGCCGAATCGTACGGCTTCTGCGAGCTGGTCCAGATCGTCGCCTTGCCGTCGCGCACGTCGGCGACGGCGCAGGCCGGCCCCATGCTGGCATGGGATTGGGTCGGATATTCGTATTCGCCCTCGATGACGCGCGCGGCCTCCGCGAAACCCTGCTCGACCGAGCCGTTCTCGCGTTGGATCGTGCGCTTGACGACTGGAGCGTTGCGGATATGCGCGTGCAGGCCGTCGTTCCCGGGAAAATTCGGCTGCGAAGCCGACCAAGTCACCTTCAGGGCAGACGCAGCCTTGACTGCGTTCCATTCCTTTTCGGCGACGACGGCGAGCAAATCCTTGATCCAGACGACCTGTGCACCAGGAATTTGCTTGATTGAGGCTTCCTCGACCGCAACCGGTACGGCGCCGGCGACGCGCGGGCGGATCATGCGGGCGTGCAGCATATCCTGCAGCCGCACGTCGTTGACGAAGTCGAGGGTGCCGAAGACTTTGCCGGGCAGATCGCGGCGCCGGAATGATTGACCGATGACCTTGAATTGGTCCGGCGTCTTCAGCGGCACCGTCACATCGACGGCGAGTGCGTTGGACAGCTTGCCGTTCCACGCGACCTTGTCGTCGAAATAGCGTCCGCCGATCAGCTCGGCATAGCTGACGCCTTGCGCAGGATCGCGGGTCGAATGCACCACACCATCCGTCACCGTGAGCTCGCTTGCCGGAAGCCGCAAGGCATCGGCAGCAAGCCCGATCAGGATATGGCGCGCGAGCGCGGCCGTGCGACGCAGCACCATGCCGCCATGTGACACACCGATCGCAGCGCTCGCGCCGCCCATGTCTAGGGTAAGGCCGTTGTCGCCCATGACGACGCGCACGCGCTCGAACGGAACATCGATTTCCTCCGCCACCATCTGGGCGATCGAGGTGCCGAGGCCCTGCCCGCCATCGATCTTGCCGTAATAGGCGAGGACGGTGCCATCCGCTTCGATGCTGATATAGGAGGAGAGCTGATCGCCCTTGAGCGGTGGCCGCACCGGCGTGCCGTTGACGGCAGCCGCTGCGGGCTCGAGCGATGCGCCGATGCCAGCCGCAAGCGTCACCACCAGCGCGCCGCTCGTGGTGAGAAACGCGCGCCGGTCGAGGGTGTCACTGGTTCGGGTGCTGGCGTTCGGTTCTGTGGTGAGCATTGCCATATGAGCACCGCTGCCTCTGGGAGTCATGCCCGGCCTTGTGCTGCCTTGTGCCGGGCATCCACGTCTTTCTGCCGCCGGTCAGCCTAACAAGTCGTGGATGGCCGGGACAAGCCAGGACAAGCCCGGCCATGACTCGCAGTTCCCTACAGCCACTACACCAGCCGGCTCTGCTCCACCGCGGCGCCGACGAACGAAGCAAATAAAGGGTGCGGCTCGAACGGACGCGACTTGAGCTCCGGATGGAACTGCACGCCGATGAACCAGGGATGGTTCTCGTACTCGATCATTTCCGGCAATAGACCATCGGGCGACATGGCGCAGAAGCGCATGCCGTGCTGCTCGAGGCGGCCCCGATAGGCTGTGTTGACTTCGTAGCGGTGGCGATGGCGCTCGGATATTTCGTTGGTGCCGTAGATGCCGGCGACCCGGCTGCCACGCTGCAGCAGCGCCGGATAAGCCCCGAGCCGCATGGTGCCGCCGAGGTCGACCTCGCGGCCGCGCCTTTGCAGCTCGTTACCCTTCATCCATTCGGTCATGAGCCCGACCACCGGCTCGGGCGTGGTGCCGAACTCAGTCGAATTGGCCTCGGCTATGCCGCATAGGTTGCGCGCCGCCTCGACCACCGCCATCTGCATGCCGAAGCAGATGCCGAAATAGGGCACGTGCCGCTCGCGCGCGAACTGCGCAGCCTTGATCTTGCCTTCAGCCCCACGCTGGCCGAAGCCGCCCGGCACCAATATGCCGTCGACGTGCTCGAGAAAGGGCGTCGGGTCCTCGCGCTCGAACACCTCGCTCTCGATCCAGTCGAGATTGACCTTGACCTTGTTGGCGATGCCGCCGTGCGACAAGGCTTCGATCAGCGATTTATACGCATCCTTCATGCCGGTGTACTTGCCGACGATGGCGATGGTGACGTCGCCCTCCGGATTGTGGATGCGCTCGTTGATGAAGCGCCAGATCGAAAGATCCGGGATGGGCGCGCTTTCGATGCCGAAGGCGGCCAGCACCTCGCGGTCGAGACCGGCGAAGTGATAGGCCTCGGGCACCGCATAGATGTTGTCGACATCCTGCGCCTCGATCACCGCGCTCTCGCGCACATTGCAGAACAGCGCGAGCTTGCGCCGCTCCTCCTTGGGGATGGGGCGGTCGGTGCGGCACAGAAGGATGTCGGGTTGGATGCCGATCGAGCGCAGCTCCTTGACCGAATGCTGCGTCGGCTTGGTCTTGAGCTCGCCGGCACTCGGGATATACGGCATCAGAGTGAGATGGATGAAGATCGCGTGGCGGCGCGGCAGGTCAATGCCGAGCTGGCGTATCGCTTCGAAGAACGGCAGGCCTTCGATGTCGCCGACCGTGCCGCCGATCTCGCACAGCACGAAATCGTAGCCGTCATTGCCATCGAGGATGAACTGCTTGATCGCGTTGGTGACGTGCGGCACCACTTGAATGGTCGAGCCGAGATAATCGCCGCGCCGTTCGCTCGCGAGGATCTCCTGATAGATGCGGCCCGCCGTGATGTTGCATTGGCGGTCCGCGGGCCGACCGGTGAAGCGCTCGTAGTGGCCGAGATCGAGATCGGTCTCCGCGCCATCGTCGGTGACGAAGACCTCGCCATGCTGATAGGGCGACATCGTCCCGGGATCGACATTGAGGTAGGGATCGAGCTTGCGCAGCCGCACGGAATAGCCCCGCGCCTGCAGCAGCGCCCCGAGCGCTGCCGATGCGAGACCCTTGCCGAGAGAGGAGACCACGCCGCCGGTGATGAATATGTACCGCGCCATGGGACCTAACCTTTAGCGCCTCCCCTTCGATTCGACGAGGGCTTTCGCAACACAATACCCAGGAAGAATCGGTCCTTCGCCATCGCGAGCTCCACCAACAGTCTCCTCATTGGTCGCCGGGCTCGCGCTTATCGCGACACCGCAACGCGACGCACGCCACCCGCGCATCCGGGCGGCCGCGAACCAATGCTACAAAACCGAAGGGCCGGTTTCCCCGGCCCTTTCTTCTCGCTTCTCGCCTACTGCGACTGCGGCACCTGCGGCCCGCCGGAAGGCTGGGCCGGTGCCGGCTGCGCCGGGGCCTCGTTCTGCTGCAGCTGTTTGAGCAGGCCGCCCCCGCCCGGTGCCAGCGGCGCGTTGTTGGCCGGGCCCGGTTGGTTCTGCGCCGGAGGCGCTCCGGTGAGGATCGAGGTCGGCTTGCGATCGAAGCTCGCGATCCAGGACAGCGCCAGGCTGGTGCCGAAAAACGCCAGCGCCAGATAGGCGGTGGTTCGCGTCAGCACGTTGGCGGTGCCGCGGCTGGAGAGAAATCCGCCGGTCGAGCCGATCCCGAGCCCGCCTCCCTCGGATTTTTGCAGCAAGATGACCGCGACCAGGGCGATCACCAGCACGAGATGAATGACGATGATAACTGAAGACATGGTCCGCTCGAAGTCCTCGAGAATCCCAGCCGCCCACGCTCAGGCGCCAGCACTCCCGCTATATAGGTTGTCGGGCGGCTCAATACACGATCCCCGCCGGCATTTCTACCTGCGTTTCGCCGCCACGCCCCGCATCCTGTATTACCGGTTTGCGCTGTTTATTTCAGTGTCTCGATATAGGCGATCACGTCGTCGACGTCTTTGGGGTCAGCGAGGCCGGAGAACGGCATGCGGTTGCCCTTGACCTTGGCCTGCGGGTCCTTGAGGTACTGGCGGAGATTGCTTTCATCCCAAGTGAAGCCGGCGCGCATCATGGCGGCGGAATAGCGGAAATCGTCGCGCGAGCCCGCCTTGCGGCCGATCACGCCGGTGAGATTGGGGCCGAGTGCGTCCGGCTTATCTGAGTGACAGGCCGCGCAAGCCTCGAACACCTGCTTCCCGTGTTGCACATCGGCTGCCAAGGCGCTGGCCTGCAACGCGAACAGCAGGCTGACGCCGACGCGGACGCTTCGACTAATTTCCGGCATTTTTCCTCCCGTTGAATGCAGCGCCTTCCCGCTTCAACGAGAAGGCGCGCGAGACTTACTGCGGCGGTTTTGCTTGTCGGCCCAAGTCACTTCTCGGCCAAGTCACTTCTCGGCCCAGTCACTTCTTCGCCGGCCAATACTTCTGGAAATACTTCTGGTCCGGAGGCGGCTGGTTCTTCTGGATCGGCATGATGTAGCCTTGCGTGTCCTTCAAGTACAGCTCACCGCCGATCGCTACCCAGGGATTGTCTTCGGTGCAATTGTACTCGGCGAAGATCGGGTTGTGCTCGCGGCGATAGAAGCGAGACACCGTCCAGGGATGCGTGAAGGCGTGGTCGTAGGTGGTGATCTCGTTGCGCAGGATGTCGGGATCGTTCTTGTCAAGATACAGCTTCTCCTTGACCACGGTCTGGTTGTCGTCGGCGAGCGGAATGCCGGTCGAATCCATCAGGCGCGGACCGCGCATGTAACGCGTCTCGACCTCGAGCGTGTCGTAGGTGCCGCTGTTGGTGGTGTCGCTCCAGGTGCCGATCGAATAACCGAGGAAGCCCGCATCCTCGATCTTCGGCCAGCTGCGCCCGTCGGTATAGATGCGGCGGATCGGGCTCATGGATTCCGCCAGCATGTACGTCATCTTCGGCTTGACCACGATCTCAATCGGCTCATAGAGCGTCATCAGCCGCGGCATGCCGACCGGCCCGCAGGTCGACTTGATATCGAATTCCTCGCCGCGCGCCTGCTTGGCGAGATTGGCTTCCCAGATTTTCTGGTACTCCGGCGTCAGCGGCGGCTTCTGCCCGCGTCCCGGCGGGAAATTCGGATCCCAGGCGCCGACCGGGCTGCCGCGAATCCAAAGTGCGTCCCAATTGGGATATTGCTTGGCGTCCTCGGCCTTGGCGAGGAGGGGCAGCAGCAAGGCGGCCGCCAGCACGGCTGCGCCGATCGGGCTCTTCGGTAACATCAGCTTCCTCCTTTGATTGCCGAGGTCGCGCAAGCGCCGCCGGCTTCGTTGTTCTGACGTCGAGCGTAGCGCGATTTCGCGGCGAGCGGGAGGGGCTTTGCCAAGTAGAAGAGTTATGGACGGGCCATAGCCCGTCGAAGGCGGGAGCAGACGCCCGGCCGATCGCAGCCATTCTGGCTGCCAACCAAGGAAGGCGTGGATGCCACGACTCTGTACGCGGCCGCTATTTCGCAGCCGGAAAATTGCGCAGGTCGGGCGGCGGCTCGTTCTTGCGGGCCGGCATCAAATAGCCGTCGCCGCTGATCAGATAGTTGTGGCCGTTGAGAAAGACGTGATGGTTGTCCTCGGTGCAATAGGTCTCGGTCCACAGCGGGTGCGGCCGCGAAGTGTCGCGGTGATAGCTGCGCGTCACCGTCCAGGGGCGTGTCAGCGCGTGGTCGATGGTGGTGACCTCGTTGTGCAGGATGTTGGGATCATCCTTGTCGCTGTAGAGACGCTCGAAGATGATCGCCTGATCATCCTTGTGAAACGGCACGCCGCTTGAGTCGTAGGTGTGCGGGCCCTTGAGGCCGCGCGTCTCGACGATCAGCTGGTCGTAACGGCCGCTGCGCTTGCTATCCACCCAGTGGCCGATCGAGTAACCCTCCGAGCTCGGCTCGATCTTGGCCGGCCAGTCGCGCCCATCCGTGTAGATGCGCCGGTGCGTGTTGAAGAGCTCCAGGGCCACATAGGTGGTTTCGGGAGTGATGATGATCTCCATCGGGGCCACCACGATCATGCTGCGCGGCAGGCCCGAGGGCGCACACAAATAGGTCGGATCGATGCCCTGGCCGCCGGCTTTCTCGTCGGCCACGGAGGCCTCGAGCATCTTCTGATATTCCGGAATGAGCGGCGCCTGCTCGCCCAGGCCCAGCGGCTTGGTCGGATCCCAGGCGTTGCCGTTGCCGCGCCCGGTGCGCAGCCACTGTCCCTTCCAGTCGGGATATTTGGCAGGATCGAAAGCTTGGGCCTGCGCGTGGCCCGCAAGCACCGCGAGAGCCACCACGCCCGCCATCATCCCGATCAGATTGCGATGAGACATGCTTCATCCTCCCGCGTGCCTGGGGCGCAATCTAGCTCGGGCGCGGCAAATCGCAATGCGCACGGGCGCGTATGCCGGGGCGCATGTCGCCGCAGTAAAAATCGGATAAATCAGAGACCGGGAAGCGAGCCGAGGCGCGTCAGCCTTTGGCGAGCTCCTGGTCCTTTTCGGTCGCGCGCCTGGCCGCCGCTCGCTCGGCAAGGCGCCCGGCGTAGGCGACGAATTCCGGCCGTTCCGGCACGCCCTTGAATAGCATCCCCCAGCGAATTGCCGACCCGATGACCACATCGGCGGCGGTGAATTGCTCGCCCATCAGATACGGCCCCTTACCGACCGCCTCCGACAGCACGTTCATCACGCTCTCATGGTCGCCATACCCCAAGGCGGCGCGCGGCGGCTCGCCGCTGCGCGGGAACGAGCGATCGATGATCGCAGCTTCGAGGCAGGTCGGCCCGAAGAATAGCCATTTGAGGTAGGGACCGCGCCGCGGATCGCCGATCGGGACGTTGAGCTTGGCCTGCGGAAACGCATCGGCCAGATAGGTGCAGATCGCCGCCCCTTCCGTGATCACCACGTCGCCATGCCTGAGCGCCGGCACCTTCCCCATCGGATTGACCTTCAGGTAATCGGCGGCGCGGTTGTCGCCTTTCTTCAGGCTCAGAAGGTGCAGGTCATAGGGCTGACCCAGCTCCTCCAGCATCCAGAGAACGACGGAGGAGCGGGAGGGTGCGGCATGATAGAGGGTCAGATCGGTCATGAACGTCTCGCCCAGTTGGTCATCAAGAACTTCCATCCGGCCTGATCGCGGCCAAACTTAGCCGTGCCTCTGCTGCCACAAGCCGAGCATGGCACCGGTCGGATCGGTGATGATGCTGAAGGAGCCGGCGCCCGGCACCTCGGTGACATCTTTCATGATGTTCGCGCCGAGCGATTTGGCCTTCGCGGTCGCCGCACGAATGTCGTCGACCAAAACGTAGGCCATCCAGGCCGAGGGCGCATTCGGGATCGGGTTCTTCATCATGCCGCCGCCGGTGCCCTCGCCGACACGGATCATCGTGTAGGTCATGTCGCTCATCGGCATGTCCTCGAGCTTCCAATCGAACATGTTGCCGTAGAAGGTCTTGGCCTTGGCGACGTCTGTCGACATCAGCTCGACGTGCACAAATGGATTTCCCATGGCTTCTCTCCTGCGTTGCGATCCCCTGCCTGTACGCCAATGATGCCGCTTCCGGCGTGACGGTCGGATGACGCAGCAGCGTCCCGGGTACTGCGCCATCGTCAATTTGGCCGTTCTAACGCGAGATCTTCAATGGAGGTCCAATAGCGCAGCAACGCGCACGTTTTTGTCAGTAGCGAGGCCCAGAGCCCGATACCGGGCGTGAACGCCCTCAAACGGCGGCGCGACCGCGCACTCCCCTCACGGCGCTCGCGCCCGCCTTCGACGTGTTTATGGGCGCCCCTACGAGGTCATTTGGGTCGATTAGCGGACTTGCGCAGCCCGCCTTAGCCCGGATATCTCACAGCATCGTTTTGTAAGGCGCGGATGAGGCCTCGGGAAGCAGTTTGGCGGATTTTTGTGTCGGTCCTGGAGAGATGGTTGGCAGGCGTGCTCGCGGGAAGCGAGTCTTG